>JGI24214J29971_1038074_pt1 | contig 13560 bp, 1 predicted proteins | sample EnhBio_Anaerobic_3_FD_29971 | JGI IMG/M metagenome (IMG submission 29971)
CGAAAATATAGAATAAAAAAAAAACTGAATAATAATCGAAAAAGAGAGTAGATTGAAATTAAATACAAGATAAAATGGCCGATGAGTTGGAAATAAACGACTCTCGAGTCGAATTCATGGCTGTTTACTTGCTCAAAACACTCAAATTAAAAGGCGACAAATGGACGAAAATGTACGCGGTCGAAGAGAACAAAATAATCGTTCACGAGTTTTTGGACAAACCAGACCATAGTTTGATTGTGTTCTCGGTTAATCCGGCACAAGCGCTTGTTGTCTCGTACGCCTATCCGAACCAACTCAAGGTTAAAGCGTGCTACTTTTGTAAGAAGAGCAAAGAGGCCATTTCGAAGGATGTTAGCATTAAAGACGCTCTCATCTATGGTGATTTGTCCTATTCGCCACTCGATCAACTTTCTGCTATTCTAGACGAGCTGTTGGTGCCAATATTTAACAATGTTCAAAATCAAACCGATTGGCCTAAAGTCATTTCGAATGATTTAATCCGACATATAAATAGTCTGAAGAATAAGACTCACGTGATTTCGGGGCAAATGAAGGGAAAGACCCAATTGCCTATTCCTGCTGGAGCTGAGAGAGTCACCGATGAGGATATTAGATTGGCTGAAAAAGGCGAAGTTGTCGATCAAGCGTTGATACACGCAATTGAGTCAGTCGTGATCGATTGGAGCCATCAAATTCAGGAAGTCCTCAAGAAAGATTCGTCTCAACCTCTATTGGAAGGCCTAAATCCAGGCCCATTGGTTGAAATCGAGTTTTGGAAAGCCAAGTCAATTAATTTGGAGAATATTTACGACCAGCTAAAAGACCCCAAGACAAAGAAAATGGCATTGTTGCTTGAAAAGACAAATAGTAGCTACTATCCAGCGTTTAAGGACCTCTTCAAAGAGATCGAAGCCGCACTAGAAGAGGCGCAAGATATCGATGCGCACCTTAAGCCTCTTGCAGGCCATTTCGAGTCGCTCGAGACCACAGAATTCGACGAAATGGTCGGCTCATTTGACCCCATGTTTCACACGATTTGTCTGCTATGGGCCAACTCAACCTACTATTGTCGCCCGGCTAGAATCATCGTTCTTCTTCAAGAAATCAACAATGTGATAATTAAGCGAGCTGGCGAGTATCTTGAGCCTATCGATTTGTTCAAAGGCGAACCCGAAGAGTCGGTCGAGAAAATCAAAGCCACTTATAACACGCTCGATGGATACAAAAGCTCGTACGAGAAGTACAAGGCAAAGGTGAAGAGCTACTTTAAAAATGGTCATACACCTCGTGAGTGGGAGTTTTCGCCTAACTTGGTTTTCGCTCGATGGGATAAGTTCATGGAAAAAATGAACATGATTAGAGATCTCTTTAAAACTGCTATGGATTTGCTTAGACTAGAGAAAGTCGAAATTGGCGGTGTTAAGGGAAAAGCGTTGAGCACGCGAGTGATGAAAATATTCGAAGAGTTTAAAGACGAATTCGAGAAATTCTCGAATAAGAAATACGATCCTCTAGACCCCAAATCAGAGGAATTCGATGCGGACTACGTTGAGTTCAATAAATTCGTCCTCGACTTGGACCGTCGTTTGTCGGCAATAATCTGCCAAGCATTCGACGATTGCAACAGCTTAACTAGTATATTCAAGCTAATCACAATCTTGGGTAATTTGCTCGAGCGAAAGACCATAAAGAACGATTTCGAGCCGAGATATGGGCAAATCTTGAACATGCTAGAGCACGAGATGGATGAGACCAAGAAGATCTACGACGAGCAAAAGAGCCTAAAGCTGAAAGAGAACCGAATAAACGTGCACCGAAACATGCCGGAGGTGTCGGGCGGTCTAAAATGGTGCCAGGAGTTGCGCGATCGCATCTCAAAGCCCATGGAGCAGTTCAAGCGGCTCATCGACCATCCGGTCACGCAGTCCGAGCAAATGGATCGAGTGAACAAGAAGTACAAGGAGCTCTTGGACTTGTTGAACAGCTTCAGCAACGAGATCTACAAAGACTGGTGCAATCACGTCGGAAAGCTGTCGAATAACAACCTAGAGAAGAATCTAATCGTTCGAGACGCAAAAACCAAGTCTATAAGGACCAACTTCGACCCGCAGCTCATCGCCGTGTTAAAAGAAGTCAAGTATTTGGGTATCGCCAAGACCGAGAATGTTCCGGCCGAAGCGACTGCCATTTACAAGCAAAACGACGAGTACCGAAAGTACATAACGAGTTTGGACTACACGGTCGATTCGTACAATAAGATCATTAAAACTGCCTCGGCTGAAGAGAAGCCGCTTATTCAGGGCGAGTTGGAGAAAATCGATGCTGATTTGGAACAAGGCGAGAAACAATTGAAGTGGAATTCGCCGAATATTAGCGATTATATCACGAATATTAAGAATAAAGTGAGCGATTTGGAGACTCGATTGCAAAAGTCGAAGCTAAATGTGGACAAAATCCAAAGTCTAATGGCTACTTGGAAAGACACGCCTTTATTCAAGCGCTACGAAGCCAAGTCGACTCTTCTCCAGCTAGACGATAAACAAACTCGATTGGACAATCGATACAAAGAGATTAAAGAAGTCGGCGTGAAAATTCACGATCTTGTTAAGGAAAATAAAGGCCTACTTAAAGTCGATAACGAAGACACAGCCAATTGGAAAGCCTATACAACATATGTGGATAAGATCGTTCTAGAAGGCTTCCACAAGATCATCCAATTCTCGTTGTCCTACTTCCTCAAAGAGACCGACTACATAAAGGCGAATCCGGAGCCACTATTCGAAGCTCAACTTCAGCTCAAGACCGAAATGATCTACACGCCGTCGATGAATTTCGGCGACGCTGACGGATTTTACGAGCTAATCGAAGGCTTAATCGCCAGCGTCTACAAACAAGGCTCGTTAATAGGCCGCGTGGCTAAGCACTTGAACCAAGAGAACTATCAACACGATCTTGAGCTCAAGACCGATCTATCGGACGCCAAACAAGACATCATGGAACGAGTTAACTCGATTCTCACCAAGGCTAACGAGTACAAGGACTCGTTCAATAAGTATGCTTATTTGTGGGTCGACGACAGGAAGGAGTTTATGCGACAGTTCTTGCTGTACAATCATGTGCTCACTCAAGAGGAGATTGAAGCCCATGCAGAGACCGGAGTACCGGAATCGCCGCCTACTCTTGAGCAATTCAAAGAGCAGGTCGATCAATATGAGAAGACTTATGAGGATGTTAGCAAATTCGAAGATGTCACTATAATCGACAAATGGTTCCGAGTCGACGGAAAGCCATTTAAAACGGCTCTTTTGAATACGATTAAAAAGTGGAGTTATATGTTTAAGCAGCATTTAATGGACGATGTCACAAATAGCTTGAAAGAACTAGACGATTTCATAAAAGAGAAAGACAAGCATCTAGTTAAAGAGGTAAAAGAGGGTGATTTCGAAAATCTAGTAGCAATGATGGGTCATTTGGGTCAGGTTAGAGAGAAGACCAATCAATACGATAACATGTTCGAGCCGATAAAGAAGAAGATCGAGCTACTTAAGAACTATGGACAGGAAGTCCCTGACGACGTTTATGATAAGCTTCAACATTTGCCAGAGAAATGGACTAATACGAAGAAATTGGCTATGCAAGCTAAACAACAGGTGGCGCCGTTACAAACTAATGAAGTGGCCAATATTCGACGAAAGGCTGCTAGTTTCGACGTTGAACAATACAATTTCCGCGAATCGTTCCGACAAGAGGCTCCATTCAAATATGACAGTGAAAATCCTTATGGAAAATTAGATAATTGTCATCTCAAAGTGCTCAAAATGGAGCAAGAAATGCAACGACTGGATCAATCGGCGCAACTTTTCGAAGTGCAAGTGCCAGACCTGAAGCAGATAAAACAATGCCGCAAAGAGATAAAACTACTGAAGAGCTTGTGGGACTATGTAAACATAGTTCGAAGCACATTCGACGATTGGAAGAAGACGCGATGGCGTGAGATCAACGCGGACTCGATGGACGCCGAGTGTAAGAAGTTCGCCAAAGAGATCCGCTCACTCGACAAAGAGATGCGCGCTTGGGACGCGTACACAGGTGTTGAGAACGACGTGAAGAACTTGATGACGTCGTTGCGAGCCGTCACTGAGCTCCAGAACCCGGCCATTCGCGATCGACATTGGCAGGAGCTCATGCAGGCGACTGGTGTGCGTTTCACCATGGACGAACGTACCACATTTGCCGACTTGTTGGCGCTCAATTTGCACAAGTATGAGGACGAGGTGAAGAATATTGTCGACAAGGCGGTTAAGGAAAGCGGTATGGAGAAGACTCTGCGTGAGTTGGATACCACCTGGACGACTATGAAGTTTGACACCGATGCTCATAGTCGAACCAAGATTCAGCTCTTGGCGCCTTCTGATGAGCTTATTGAGACTCTAGAAGACAATCAAGTTCAACTACAAAACATGTTGACTTCGAAATACATAGCTCACTTCTTAACAGAGGTGACCAGTTGGCAGAAGAAACTCTCGCAAGCCGATCAAGTAATTAGCATTTTGCTTGAGGTACAAAGAACTTGGTCGCATTTAGAGTCGATTTTCATTGGCTCTGAGGATATTCGAAAACAGCTGCCTGAAGATTCGGCCCGTTTCGATGGAATCGATAGAGATTTTAAGCAAATATGCGAGGAAAATCTTAAAGACTTGAACGTAGTCATTTGCACGAACCGTGAAGGCCTTTACGAAAAGCTCGAGAATATACAAGGACGATTGAGCTTGTGCGAGAAAGCACTCGCAGAATATCTCGAGACAAAACGTCTAGCTTTCCCAAGATTCTATTTCGTATCGAGTGCCGATCTATTAGACATTCTATCAAACGGCAACGAGCCTGAGAAAGTAATGAAGCACTTGACGAAGCTCTTCGACTCAATGGCCGAGCTGAAACTGGACGAGAAGAAAGCGAAAACAGCGCTTTCGATGACCGCAAAAGACGGCGAAATGGTGCCATTCCCATCCCCATGCGACTTGAGCGGACAAGTCGAGGTTTGGCTCAACCGACTCCTCGACAAACAGTGTCAAACCGTGCTTCACTGGCTCACTGAAGCCGTGCAAGCGTATGAGGAGAAATCTCGTGAGCAGTGGATAATGGAATTCCCGGGTCAAATCGCACTCACCGGCTCGCAAATTTGGTGGACTACAGAGGTGAACATGGCCTTTGCCAAGCTTGAGGAGGGCTTCGAAAACGCCCTAAAAGACTACTACAAGAAACAAGTGGCTCAATTGAATACGCTCATTACTATGTTGTTGGGCGACTTGAGCAAAGGCGATCGACAAAAGATTATGACCATTTGTACGATTGACGTGCACGCGAGAGATGTCGTCATGAAAATGATCGCCAATAAGATCGAGAACTCCGGTGAGTTCTTGTGGCAGTGTCAGCTGAGACATCGTTGGGACGACGAGAAGAAAGACTGCTTTGCGAATATTTGCGATGCTACTTTTAAGTATGCTCATGAGTATTTGGGTAATCAGCCTCGACTTGTCATTACGCCCCTTACAGATCGATGTTATATTACGCTCACACAATCGTTGCATTTAATCATGGGCGGAGCTCCCGCAGGTCCGGCCGGTACAGGTAAAACCGAGACAACAAAAGATTTGGGTCGAGCTCTCGGCTTTATGGTCTATGTATTCAACTGCTCCGAGCAAATGGACTACAAATCGTGCGGTAACATCTACAAGGGCTTATCGCAGACGGGCGCTTGGGGATGCTTCGACGAGTTCAATCGTATCTCCGTCGAGGTATTGTCTGTCGTCGCCGTACAGGTCAAGAGTATTCAGGATGCGATTAGAGACAAGAAGAAGCGATTTGTCTTCATGGGTGAAGAGATTAAGCTCAATCCGACCATTGGTATTTTCATTACTATGAATCCTGGTTATGCCGGTCGTACTGAGCTGCCTGAGAACTTGAAAGCTCTTTTCAGACCTTGTGCTATGGTCGTTCCAGATTTCGATCTTATTAGTGAGATTATGTTGGTCGCTGAAGGTTTCACTGAGGCTCGTTTGTTGGCCAGAAAGTTCATCACTTTATACACACTTTGCCGAGAATTGCTCTCCAAACAAGATCACTACGATTGGGGTCTTCGAGCTATTAAGTCAGTGCTAGTCGTGGCTGGTTCTCTAAGACGAGGAGACCGCGAACGACCCGAAGATCAAGTGCTTATCCGAGCTCTTCGAGACTTCAACACGCCAAAGATCGTCACTGACGATCTTCCCGTTTTCATGGGTCTAATTGGCGATCTTTTCCCAGCTTTGGATGTACCTCGTAAACGAGATATGGAGTTTGAGAAGCAAATCAAGCAGGCAACAATCGATCTAAAGCTACAACCAGAAGACGGATTCATCCTAAAAGTAGTACAACTTCAAGAGCTGTTCGAAGTGCGTCACTCGGTGTTTATTGTCGGAAACGCAGGCACCGGAAAAACTCAAATTTGGCGCGCACTCAACAAGACCTATCAGAACCAAAAGCGAAAACCAGTCGCTGTCGATCTCAACCCGAAAGCGGTGACAAACGATGAGCTCTTTGGTATCATCAACCCAACGACACGTGAGTGGAAAGACGGTTTGTTCTCCGTTATTATGCGCGACTTGGCCGAAATGACACACGATGGTCCAAAATGGATCGTTCTCGATGGTGATATAGACCCTATGTGGATCGAGTCATTGAACACGGTCATGGACGACAACAAAGTGCTCACACTAGCGAGTAACGAGCGTATACCGTTGAAGCCGAGTATGCGCTTGCTGTTCGAGATCAGTCACTTGAGAACAGCCACACCAGCTACGGTCAGTCGAGCCGGTATCTTGTACATCAATCCGGGCGACTTGGGTTGGAACCCACAAGTGGCTAGCTGGATAGACACGCGTGAAGTGCAAGCCGAACGCGCCAATCTCACCATCCTCTTCGATAAGTACGTTCCCGGCTGCATCGAGGCTATTCGTCACCGATTCAAGAAGATTACACCCATAGTCGAGAACGCTCACGTTCAGATGCTTTGTAATCTCCTAGAGTGTTTGTTAACTCCTCAAAATACCCCACCAGATTGCCCGAAAGACTTGTACGAGCTCTATTTCGTGTTTGCTTGTTGTTGGGCTTTCGGAAGCTCGCTTTTCCAGGATCAGCTTCAAGATCACCGTGTTGAATTCTCCAAATGGTGGACAACTGAATACAAGACAGTTAAATTCCCAGCTCAAGGAACCATATTCGATTATTACATCGATAACGAGACTAAGAAATTCGAGCCTTGGTCTAAACTTGTCCCCAAGTTTCACCTCGATTCAGACTTGCCACTACAATCAGCATTGGTTAACACAACCGAGACCACTCGAATCCGCTACTTCATCGACTTGCTGATCGAAAAAGGCCGACCAGTAATGTTAGTCGGAGCGGCAGGTACAGGAAAGACCGTACTAATAAACGACAAGCTAAACTCGCTCAACGAAGACTGGGTAGTGGTTAACGTGCCATTCAACTTCTACACAACATCTGAGATGTTGCAGAGCGTGCTCGAGAAGCCACTCGAGAAGAAAGCTGGTCGCAACTACGGCCCACCTGGCGCTAAACGTCTCGTCTACTTCATCGACGATATGAACATGCCAGAGGTCGATACTTACGGTACAGTACAGCCGCATACACTACTTAGACAGCATCTTGACTATAGACATTGGTACGACAGGCAGAAATTGACCCTCAAGGAGATCAATAATTGTCAGTATGTCTCGTGTATGAACCCTACTGCTGGTAGTTTCACTATTGATCCTCGTTTGCAGAGACATTTCGCTGTCTTTGCCGTCTCCTTCCCTGGCAATGAAGCCTTGCAAACAATTTACAATAATATCTTGTCGCAGTATCTTTCGGGTGGTTTCCCACAAGTCGTTGCTAAATACTCGATGAATATGGTTAACTGTGCGCTGTCTTTGCATCAGAGAATTACCGCGTCGTTTTTGCCTACTGCCATTAAATTCCACTATATATTCAATTTGAGAGACTTGTCGAATATATTTCAAGGAATCTTGTTCGCAAAACCGGATTCAATTAAGTCGACAAGCGATTTGGTCCGATTATATCTTCACGAGTCAGAACGTGTCTACTGCGATAAACTAGTCGACAAAGAGGACATCGACCTGTTCTACAAGACACAGCGCGACGTAATCAAGCGCACACTCGAAGATATCAACGAGGAAGAGTGCTTCAAACGTCCCAACATCTTCTGCCACTTTGCTCACGGAGTCGGCGACCCTAAATACGCTCCGATCGAAGGTTGGCCACAGCTCACCAAACTACTCACCGATGCGCTCGACAATTACAACGAGCTCAACGCCGCCATGAATCTAGTGCTATTCGAGGACGCCATGATGCATGTGTGTCGTATTAATCGAATTCTCGAGTCGCCCCGTGGCAATGCGTTGCTTGTCGGTGTAGGTGGCAGTGGTAAACAGAGTTTGAGTCGTCTTGCTGCCTCGATTAGTTCGCTCGAGGTCTTCCAAGTGACACTCAGAAAGGGTTACTCCATTCAGGATCTTAAAGCCGATCTCGCGCAGCTTTATATCAAGGCTGGACAGAAGAATATCGGTGTCGTGTTTTTGATGACTGATGCGCAAGTCGCCGAGGAGAAGTTCCTCGTTTTAATTAACGATTTACTTGCGTCTGGTGAGATTCCAAGCTTGTTTGCTGATGATCAAGTCGAGGAGATCATTGGCTCAATTAGAAATGAAGTGAAAAGCATCGGTTTGGATGATTCACGTGACAACTGCTGGAAATACTTCATCGACAAAGTTCGCCGCCTTCTCAAAGTGGTTCTTTGCTTCTCTCCAGTTGGCTCAACACTTCGAGTACGTGGCCGTAAATTCCCTGCAATCACGAACTGCACGAGCATCAATTGGTTCCACGAGTGGCCCGAAGAGGCTCTCAAGAGCGTCGCCAAGAGATTCTTGGCTGACGCCGACTTGCTACCAGACGAGATTAAGCTATCCGTGTCCGATTTCATGGCCTACGTGCACAAGAGCGTGAACGAGATGAGCGTGCTCTACTTGCAGAACGATCGTCGTTACAACTACACGACGCCCAAGTCGTTCTTGGAGCAGATCTCTCTCTACAAGCGGTTGCTTCAAGTCAAACACAAGGAGCTCCAGGACAAGATTGTTCGATTGGAGAACGGTCTCGTTAAGCTACAGTCCACCTCTAAGCAGGTCGATGACTTGAAGGATAAGCTCGCCGCTCAGGAGGTCGAAGTCAAGCAGAAGAACGAGGATGCTGATAAGCTCATTAAGATTGTCAGCGCCGAGACTGATAAAGTCGCTAAAGAGAAGGCCATTGCTGATGACGAACAACAGAAGGTCAGCGTAATTAGTGTTGAAGTCGGTAAAAAGCAAGTGGAATGCGAGAGAGATTTGGAAAAGGCAATGCCGGCGTTGCAAGCGGCACAGAAAGCTCTCGATACTCTAGACAAGACAAATCTAACTGAGATGAAGTCGTTCGCCAACCCGCCAGCCGGTGTGCTGTTGGTCGCCTCGGCCGTGCTCGTATTGCTCGCACCAGGCGGCAAAGTACCCAAAGATCGCTCGTGGAAGAACGCCAAAGCCATGATGGGCAACATTGACAAGTTCTTGAACGACCTGAGAAACTACGATAAGGACAACATCCCCGAAACGTGCCGTAAAGAGGTTCAAGTCTATGTGAAGGACAAAACGTTCGATCCCGATCTCATTCGAACTCAATCGCAAGCCGCTTCGGGTTTGTGCTCTTGGGTAATAAACATCCTAAAGTACTACGAGGTCTATTGCGATGTAGCGCCCAAACAAATGGCCTTGAATAAAGCCAATGCTGAGTTGCAAGCGGCTCGAGATAAATTAGCGACCATTGAGAAGAAGGTCGCTGATCTCGAGGCTCAACTCAAAGTGCTCACCGATGAGTTTAACACGGCCATTGCGGCCAAGCAGAAATGCGAGCAAGACGCGCAACAAACCGCCTACACTATCAACTTGGCTAATCGACTCGTCGGCGGTCTATCGTCGGAGAAGATTCGATGGACTGAGTCTGTAGGTAACTTCCGAAGTCAGGAGAAGAGTTTACCTGGAAATGTGCTCCTTGTCACAGCGTTTGTCTCATATGTCGGCTGCTTTACGAAACAGTATCGAGTTGAGCTTATGGAAAAGCATTGGATGCCTTTCATGGGCAGCTTAAAGACTCCGATTCCAATTACACCCGATTTGGACGTACTCTCGATGTTGATCGACGATGCGGACATTGCGCAATGGAATAACGAAGGTCTTCCTGGCGATCGAATGAGCGTCGAAAACGCTACTATTCTAACAAATTGCGATCGATGGCCTTTAATGATCGATCCACAACTTCAAGGTATCAAGTGGATAAAGACAAAATACGGCGAGAGCCTAAAAGTAATCCGACTGGGCCAAAAAGGCTACTTGGACAAGATCGAAACGGCTCTGTCTGCTGGTGAGACGCTACTAATCGAGAACATCGAAGAGTCGATCGAGGCCGTACTCGACCCACTACTCGGCCGCAACACGATCAAAAAGGGCCGCGCCATGAAGATAGGCGACAAAGAGATCGAGTATCACCCGTCGTTCCGTCTTATCTTGCAAACGAAGCTCGCCAACCCGCACTACAAGCCCGAGATGCAGGCGCAGACGACCCTCATTAACTTTACTGTGACGCGAGACGGTCTTGAAGATCAGATCCTTGCTGATGTCGTGGCTAAAGAGAGGCCCGACTTGGAGAAGCTCAAGTATGAGCTCACTCGAGAGAACAATCAGTACAAGATCACGCTTAAGAAGCTTGAGGACTCGCTCTTGGCCAGATTGAGCGCCGCTGAGGGTAATTTCCTCGGTGATGTCGAGCTTGTTGAGAATCTCGAGTCGACCAAATCGACGGCGCTCGGAATCGAGGAGAAGGTCCGAGAGGCTAAAGTCACTTCGGCGAAGATCGACGAGGCTCGAGAGTTTTATCGACCGGCTGCTGCTCGCGCTTCTCTCATTTATTTCATCATGAACGACTTGTGCAAGATCAATCCGATGTATCAGTTCTCTCTCAAGGCGTTCAAGGTGGTCTTCTCGAAAGCCATTGAAAGAGCCGAACCATCCGAAGACATCAAACAGCGTGTGATCAACCTAATCGACTCGATCACCTACTCAGCATTCATCTACACAACGCGAGGTCTCTTCGAAAAGCACAAGCTCATCTTCACCTCGCAAATGGTCTTCCAGATCCTCATAACAGCAAAAGAAATCGACCCCAAAGAGCTCGACTTCCTCCTCCGCTTCCCAGTTCAAACCAACGTGACCTCACCAGTGGACTTCCTCAACGACTACTGTTGGGGCGGCATCAAAGCGCTCTCGTCCATGCAAGAGTTCACCAACTTGGACCGCGACATCGAAGGTTCGGCGAAACGCTGGAAGAAGTTCGTCGAGAGCGAATGCCCCGAGAAGGAGAAGTTCCCGCAGGAGTGGAAGAACAAATCATCGCTTCAGAAACTCTGCATGATGCGAGCACTAAGACCCGATCGTATGCTCTACGCGCTCAGTCTGTTCGTCGAAGAGAAGCTCGGCCGAAAGTACGTCGAGAATCGAGCGGTCGAGTTCGCCAAGTCGTTCGAGGAGACCACACCGTCGACGCCTGTCTTCTTCATCCTGTCGCCTGGTGTCGACCCGCTCAAGGAGGTCGAGAGCATCGGAAAGAAGCTCGGATTCACCATGGATAACAAAAACTTCCATAATATATCACTCGGTCAAGGTCAGGAGATCGTAGCCGAGAATGCGCTCGAGCAGGCCGCCAAAGAGGGCCACTGGGTCGTCCTACAGAATATCCACTTGGTTGCTAAATGGCTATCGACTTTGGAGAAGAACATGGAGCAGCACGGCGAGAATAGTCACGAGAACTTCCGTGTGTTTATCTCAGCTGAGCCGTCGGCCGATCCGTCGGGACATATTATACCTCAGGGTATTCTAGAGACTGCTATTAAGATCACCAATGAGCCGCCTACTGGTATGCAGGCCAATTTACACAAGGCCCTTGATAATTTCAACCAGGATACGCTTGAAATGTGCGCTAAAGAGACCGAGTTCAAGTCGATTTTGTTTGCTCTCTGCTATTTCCATGCCGTTGTTGCTGAGAGACGAAAGTTCGGCGCTCAAGGATGGAATAGAAACTACCCATTCAACAATGGTGACTTAACGATAAGCGTAAACGTATTGTACAACTATCTAGAAGGCAACAGCAAAGTGCCATGGGAGAACCTTCGCTACCTATTCGGCGAAATCATGTACGGCGGTCACATCACAGACGACTGGGACCGCCGCTTGTGCCGCACCTACCTCGAAGAGTACATGAACCCGACAATGTTCGACGGCGAGTTGAGCTTGGCGCCAGGTTTCCCAATCCCGCCCTCATTCGACTACAAGGGCTACCACAACTACATCGACGAGAACTTGCCTCCCGAGAGTCCCTATTTGTACGGCTTGCACCCGAACGCCGAGATCGACTTCTTGACGATGACATCGGAGAACCTCTTCCGTACTGTGCTCGAAATGCAGCCGCGCGACACGTCAGCGGGCGCTGGCGGCGACGGAGGACAAACCCGAGAGGAGAAGATCAAGCAGAAGCTCGACGACATCTTAGAGCGACTTCCTGACGAGTTTTTGGTGCGTGAGTTGATGGCTAAGGCCGAGGAGAAGACTCCATACACCGTCGTTGCTCTTCAAGAGTGCGAACGCATGAATATGCTGACCAAGGAGATTAGGCGCTCGTTGAAGGAGCTCAATCTCGGTCTTAAGGGTGAGCTAACAATTACTCCGGAGATGGAATCTCTCATGGAAGCGCTCTTCTTGGACTCAGTGCCGGCCTCATGGACGAAGCGAGCTTATCCGTCTATGTTCGCGCTCGGTCAATGGTATTCCGATCTCATTCAGCGTATTAAAGAGCTTGAGAGCTGGACGGGTGACTTCCAACTACCCGCCGCTGTTTGGCTCGGTGGTCTCTTCAATCCGCAGTCGTTCCTCACTGCTATTATGCAGACAACGGCTCGTAAGAACGAATGGCCGCTTGACAAAATGTGTCTCAGTGTCGACGTCACCAAAAAGGTTCGCGAAGAATTGGGCGGAGCACCACGTGAAGGCGCCTACGTGTGCGGCTTATTCATGGAAGGCGCGCGATGGGACACACAAACGAGTCAGATAGCCGAGTCGAAGCTCAAAGAGCTCACACCTGTCATGCCTGTAATCTTCATCAAGGCCATACCTCTCGACCGACGCGAGACCAAGAACATCTACGAGTGTCCGGTCTATAAGACCAAGATGCGTGGCCCCACGTTCGTCTGGACGTTTAATTTAAAGACCAAGGAGAAACCTGCCAAATGGATTCTCGGAGGTGTTGCTCTTCTACTCCAAGTTTAATCAGATCAATTTTTTATTCAATTCAGCAGCTTTTTTATCATATATATATCAATAATTTAATTATTTTATTATATTCGTCGTTTATTTTTTATAT
>JGI24214J29971_1009697_pt1 | contig 13189 bp, 11 predicted proteins | sample EnhBio_Anaerobic_3_FD_29971 | JGI IMG/M metagenome (IMG submission 29971)
GCTAAAGAAGCCGCAGCACTCTCGAGCGGTGCAGCCTCGAATATTGCCGATTACGTCCTTCGGGAAGTATCGTCGTCGTCGTCGGGCGACTACAAGCAAAATATGAGCATGACTGCTTCGGTAGAGCGTTCTATTGACGGGGGCAGCAGCAAAAAAAATGTTGTGCTGAATATGGGAGACGACAAGCCCGTAAAGCTCTACAAGGGTAGTTATGCGCTGCTCATCGGTGTCAGCAATTACACCGATGGTTGGCCCAGTTTGCCCGGTGTTCGCAAGGATATTGAGGTGGTAAAAAAGGCTCTTGAGGAGCACGGTTTTCAATGTATCGTCGTCGCAGACCCGCGCCACGACCAGCTTGACGACGCATTCCGTGATTTTATCAATCGTTACTGCATGGACGTTGAGAATCGCGTCATTTTCTACTTCGCGGGTCATGGGCACACGCTTCGCCAGTCGTACGGTGAAGAAATGGGCTATATTATCCCTGCCGATGCGCCGAATCCCAATCGCAACCAGCAAGGATTTATTGCCAAAGCGATGGCAATGCAGCAACTAGAGGTCTATGCCAAGCAAATTCAGTCGAAACACGCGCTGTTTCTCTTCGATGCGTGTTTTTCCGGTTCGATATTCTCGTTGTCGCGGGCAATTCCCGAAAACATCAGCTATAAAACTGCCAAGCCTGTCCGCCAATTTATCACCTCCGGCGGTGCTGACGAAACGGTTCCCGATAAAAGCGTTTTCCGTGAACAGTTGATAGGTGCGCTGAACGGTGAGGCGGATGTGAATAAAGATGGCTTTGTTACCGGCACGGAACTGGGCGAATTTCTCCAAGACCGCGTGGTCAATTACAGCCGCAATAGCCAGCACCCGCAATACGGCAAAATTCGCAATCCCAATTTGGACAAAGGTGATTTTGTCTTTAGCATTCGCGTAACGGTCGGTATGAAGACTGATGCTAATGGACAGCAACAGCCCGTGGTGAAAGATATTTCTGTGGAACCTATTCCAAACAATGCGCCCGCAACAGTTGTCGCAAATAGCAGACCTATGGCAATTCAACTCGGTGTGCGTGGCGCGGTGGCTTATACGCTTATGGATTACGACATCAACGTGCCATTCTGGGACAGCGACCCGGCAGGCAAGATGATGACCGGAATTGGCTTTACGCTCGGAATTAGTGCTGATATACCCTTTACCGAGTCGTTGGGTATGATTGGCAATGTCAATTTTGTTGACAAACAGGGCGGTAAGGTCGGGCTGTATTATGATTTGGATGAAGGTGACTACTTTGAGTATTCCATGCAATATCTCTCGGCTGACCTACTGCTGCGGTATAGCTTCGGTAATTTCTGGCTTGCTGCGGGTCCATCGGTTGGTCTTTTTCAGAGTGGTGGGTATGTGGTGCATATCACCGACCCGGCTACTCGTAGCGCTACCGACGAAAAGGGCATTTTGAAGGATCGCACAGAATTTTCGCTGGCGGCTCGTGTGGGGTTGGGTTATACAATCCACGTGTCTGATTCTTGGACGCTTACGCCTGATATTCTTGTCAGCATTCCTTTCTCGCCGCATTTGCTTCGGTATGACATTGATGGCGACATATATGAAAGCCAAAGCACGATTTGGAATATGCAGGTCGGTCTGGCAATTCGCTACAAATTGTAAAACAAGTGGTTTTGACACGGATTGAAGATGCTTTCACAGATAACGTGGATATTGAAGAATTATGGATGCTGACAGTGGTTCTAATTTTCAACAAAATCCGCGAAGTCAGTGACATCCTTTTCAATCCGTGTCAATATCTGCTCCTAAAACTAATTTTTCATTAGCACCGATAAGTATTATGATTATGAACGATGTATCTGCTCCCGAATCTCCGGCACAGCCATATTCTGCCAAAGAGGAGATTGCAAACTACTTAACGCACGGCTTTGGCATTGCGCTTAGTCTGTTCGGATTCGGTGCCTTGCTCACACTTGCTATTGTACGCGGCGATGCGTGGAGTATCGCTTCGGCAAGCATTTACGGGCTGGCACTGATTCTGCTCTACACGTCTTCGACGTTATACCATGCCTTTCGCAATCCCACCATCAAAAGGAAACTCAGGATATTAGATCACTGCGCCATTTTTATCTTGATTGCCGGCACTTATACGCCTTTTATGCTGATTAGCCTTCGTGCTACCTTGTGGGGAAGTATTCTCTTTGTTACTATTTGGCTGTGCGCCGCTGTGGGGATTGTACTCAAGCTCTTCTTTACGGGGTGCTATGAACTTTTTTCTACGATGATGTATATTGCAATGGGCTGGCTTGTGATTATCGCCATCAAGCCCATGCTGGAGAGTGTACCGCTTCCGGGTTTGTGGTGGTTGGTCGCCGGTGGGATTACATACAGCGTTGGTGCTGCGTTTTATCGTTGGGAGCGACTTCCGTTTCATCATTCCGTGTGGCATATTTTTGTGCTCGGCGGCAGTATTTGCCACTACATTGCCATTTGCTTTTATGTTGTTTGGTAAATTCTGCTCACCCTTGCTTGCCATCATTTCATAATGCTTTCCAAAATAAATTATGCGGTAATGCAGATTTTTCTTGCACAAAAGTACGTAAGGGGTTATTTTTGATATAAAAGAGTGCATTGTCTTTAATATATGTTTTCAAAAGCCTGCATATATGCAATTCAAGCGACGATTTATCTCGCGCAGCAAAGCGGAGAGAGAGAAGGCAAGTTATACACGCCTGTCGCCGAAATCGCTCAAGCGCTTGGTATTCCGTTTCAGTTCTTGAAGAAAATTATTCAAACACTTGCGGAAAAAGGTTTGCTGCTCACGCAGCGAAGCGCAAAGGGCGGTGTGGCTCTTGCTTGCACGGCGAATACGATGACGGTGTTTGATGTAATTGCTGCAATTGATGGCGTAGAGATGTTTACCACCGAGTGTATCCTGAAGTTTCCGGGTTGCGGCAACGAAAAGCCGTGCCCGATGCACAAACACTGGGCTGTGGAGCGAGTACGATTGCAGAGAATGTTTCAGCAAGCGAATCTTGAAGACGTGGCAGTTAATGTTCGTAAAGGACTAACAAGACTCGGTCTGATTGAAACCAAGACAACATAATTTTTTTTGAAATACTAAGCGATAAAATACTATCTAATCATCTATTTGTTTTTTTGGAGTAGAAGTTATGAAAACGAACCGATTACAAAACACCGTTCTCACAGGCTTTTGTTTGCTTGTTTGCCTGGGAACGGGACTAACAACCGCAAATCTTCTCACCTCGTGCGCTAAAGGCGGTGAGGGCGCAAAATCGGATGCGCCGAAAGAAGAAGTGGTAAAGCAGAAGCCGGAATACTACAAAGTGAAAGAGGTGAAATTGGGCGCGACGATTGACCCCGCGCTTTCCAAACAGGGTGCTAAAGTCTTTGAAGTAACGTGTACGGGTTGCCACAAATACGATGAACGCTATGTCGGTCCTGCGCTTGGGGAGGTAACAAAGCGCCGCACACCGGAGTACGTGATGAACATGATACTGGACACCGAAACGATGATTGAAAAAGACGATACCGTGCGCTGTATGCTGCAAACCTATTTGATGAAAATGCCCAATATGCAGGTGGATGAAAAAGATGCCCGTGCCGTCGTCGAGCACCTGCGCGAAGTTGCCGATAAAAAGAAATAACTCTCTTGCTTTTCTGTTGTTCCATTTTTTTACTCATTTCTAGGAGGATTCCAATGAAGACCACGATAAAAACGAAGATTCTCACCGCATTGGCGGCGCTGGGGATTGGCTCCATGGTCGTGATGATTACTGCTTGCCCGTCAGCAAAAAATTCGACGGCGGACGGCTCGGATGCAGCCAAAAAAGTCTATGTTGCGCCTGGTAAGTACGATGAAAACTACCTTTTCGCCTCCGGCGGCTTTAGCGGTCAAATCGGTGTCTATGGCATTCCGAGTGGACGCTTGCTGCGCGTGATTCCCGTTTTTTCGCAAGACCCGGAAAAGGGTTGGGGCTATTCCGAAGAAACAAAGCCGATGCTGAACACCAGTAACGGTATGGTTCCGTGGGATGACTCCCACCACTTACAACTTTCGCAAACCGATGGCGTACCCGATGGGCGCTGGCTCTTTGTGAACGGCAATAACACGCCGCGCATTGCTCGCATTGACTTGCGTACTTTTCGCACTGCTGAAGTGATTGAAATTCCGAACACTGCCGGAAATCACGCTTCTCCGTTTATCACCCCGAACACTGAGTACACGGTCGCTGCCACACGCTTTAGCGAGCCGTACACCTTTGAGAATGGCGACGTTACAATTTCATCGTACAAAGATAATTTCAAAGGCGCACTGAGCTTTATTGCGGTGGATAAGACTTCCGGCACGATGGGCATTAAATTCCAAATTCTCATGCCCGGATTCAACTACGACCTTTCGCACTCCGGCAAAGGCGTGTCCGACGGCTGGTTCTTCTTCACCTGCTACAACAGCGAGCAAGCAAATACAATGCTTGAGGTGAATGCGAGCCAAAAAGACAAAGACTATATCGCTGCTGTGAACTGGAAAAAAGCTGAAGAATACTTGGCTCAGGGCAAAGCGCACAAAGTCAAAGCTCCCTATATGCACAACACCTACGACGAATCCACGCACACCGGCAAATCGGAAATGCTGGAAGACGTGATGACGCTCAATCCCGCAGAATGCCCGGGCTTGGTTTACTTCATGCCCACGCCGAAATCTCCACACGGATGCGACGTTGACCCAAGCGGTGAGTACATCGTCGGTGGTGGTAAACTTTCGACGGTCATTCCTGTGTTTTCATTCTCGAAAATCCAAAAAGCGATTGCTGACAAGAGTTTCGAGGGCGATATTGCCGGAATCCCGGTGCTGAACTACAAAGCCGCATTGCACGGTGAGGTCGAAAAGCCGGGCTTGGGACCTCTTCACACCGAGTTTGATGCCGATGGCAATGCTTATACGTCCATGTTTGTATCGTCGGAAGTAGTGAAGTGGAATGTAAAAGAGTTGAAAGTTATTGACCGCGCACCAACGTACTATTCGGTCGGACACCTTGTCGTCACAGGCGGCGACAGCAAAAAGCCTTGGGGCAAATACCTTGTGGCAATGAACAAAATCACGAAAGACCGTTATTTGCCGACCGGTCCCGAACTGACGCAATCAGCACAGCTCTACGACATCACAGGCGAAAAAATGAAGCTCTTGCTGGACTTCCCGACGATTGGCGAGCCGCACTACGCGCAGATGTGTCCCGCAGACCTCATCAAACCAAAGTCTGTGAAAACCTTCAAATTGCTGGAAAATAAACACCCCTACGTTACGCTTGGCGAAAAAGAAAGCCGTGTAGAGCGTAAAGGTAACGTTGTCCACGTCTATATGACCGCTATTCGTTCGCACTTCAAGCCTGATAACATTGAGGGCGTAAAAGTCGGTGATGAAGTCTATTTCCACGTTACCAACTTGGAGCAAGACTGGGACGTACCACACGGCTTTGCTGTTCGCCACAATGAAAACGCCGAATTGCTTATCATGCCGGGCGAGACGCAAACGCTCAAATGGATTCCTAAAAAGCCCGGGGTCGTAACGATGTATTGCACGGATTTCTGCTCGGCACTGCATCAAGAAATGCAAGGCTACATCAGAGTTTCAGGAGCGAATGCAAAAGTAGAACTCAGTTCTAATGCGGCGAAAGGCAATAAACCGCAGTAAATCACGCTCCCAAAGGTGTAGTCCACTTCAACAGTGGACTACACCCGATGGCGGAGAACAAGCAAAAAATCAATTTACCGAAGGAAATCACCATGAAACCGCTTTCACGCATCCTGCTCGCATTCGCAGCGGTACTGCTCGTCGGAATGTATTTCTTGCCGATGTGGAGTATTTCGCTGGATGCGCCGCAGTACCCCGAAGGCTTGGGAATGAAAATTTACATTAACACCGTTGTCGGTCGGGAAGAAAACGACCTCACGAATATCAACGGGCTGAATCACTATATCGGTATGAAGCGCATTGAACCCGATTCGATTCCCGAATTGCGCTATATGCCGCCCATTATCGGCGTGATGATTGCGCTGGGGCTGCTGGCATCGTTATTGGGACGGCGCTGGATGGCGCTTGCGTGGTCGGGGCTATTCGTGGTACTGGGTATTGTAGGAATTGTTGATTTTTACTTGTGGGAATATGATTACGGGCATAATCTTGACCAGCACGCAGCCATAGTGATTCCCGGAATGTCGTATCAGCCGCCGCTCCTCGGCTCAAAGCAGTTGCTTAATTTTACCGCCCATTCCTATCCCGATGTAGCGGGCTACATTGCCGGAATCTCAATTCTGATGGGTTTTGCAGCATGGTTCTTGAGCCGTCCCGCAGGAAAAATATATAGTCAACCTTCAACGCCGACTGCGACAGATGGAGGACGGGCAGGAACGGTTGCCGGCTTCCTAGTGAGTATTCTCTTGTGCACATCGGCGCTCACTTCCTGCGAACCAGCACCGGAGGCGATTGACTGGGGCAAAACAGAATGTGCACATTGTAAAATGAACATTGCTGATAAACGCTTCGCTGCTGAATTGCTGACCACAAAGGGCAAGGCGTACAAATTCGATGCAATCGAGTGCATGGCAGGGTTTTTGAATGACGGCACTGTTGCAAAAGCTGATGTGCACTCGCTATGGGTGATGGATTACGATAATGCCGGTACGTTTCTGAACGCGCAAAAGTCTTTTTTCTTGCAAAGTCCAAAATTCCAAAGCCCCATGAGTCTCAACATCGCTGCCTTTGCTAATAATAAAGCCGTCCGAGCCGCAGAGCAGCAATATGCGGGCAAAGAATTATACTGGGATGGTGTTCGCCTCCTCGTCGCAAAAGAGTGGAGTACGGAAACAAAACCGTAAAACATACAATCGTAACAACAATGAAAACTCATTTCTGTCATATTGCATCTTGTGTAGCAACGATGCTTCTATCAGCAATGCTTCTTTGCATGGTATATGCAATGCCCGCTTATGCGGATGTTGTTGCCCGGACGCACGATCTGTACCCATCCCCCAATGGTGGTGTTATTGCGCGGGCTGTTGTGGGTGCACAACCGGGCGACACGCTTCGTCTGCACGCGGGAGTATATGCGGAACACGATATTGTTATCCGAAAGTCGCTTGTATTCATCGCTGCTGCGGGAGACGAACACAAAGCGGTGATTGATGCCACGCTCAAAGGTTCATCTGTTGTTTTTGTTCGTGCAAGTGGCGTTACGATGCGGGGTTTGGCTCTGCGCAATGTACCCATCAGTTACATGAACGACAACGCTGCCATTCGTGTAGAGGGCGCACAGCATTGCACTTTTGAAAACCTCCGCATTGACAACGCTCTTTTCGGTTTATACCTTGCCACTTCTGCAAATTGTCGCATTGTGGGGAATGTTCTTCGCGCCACCAAAGGTAATGAATCGTCCTCCGGCAATGGTATTCACCTCTGGAGATGTGATAATATCAGCGTTGAGCGCAATGACGTGCAAGGACACCGCGACGGCATTTATTTGGAATTTAATCGTCATGCTCTTGTGCGCGGCAACACGAGCGAAGGAAATATGCGCTATGGGTTGCACTTTATGTTTTCGGATTCCTGCGCCTACGAGGGCAACACCTTTCGCAATAACGGTTCGGGTGTAGCGGTGATGTACTCGCGCTTTGTGCGCATGACAGACAATCGTTTTTTGCATAACTGGGGTGCAGCCGCCTACGGAGTGCTGTTCAAGGACATTACGGACAGTTATATGGCGGGTAATCACTTTATCAAAAACACCATCGGCTTGTATGCAGAAGGCGTGAACCGCACAAAAATTGAGCACAATGAGTTTCGGGAAAACGGCTGGGCGCTGAAAATGCTGGGTAGCTCAAGCGATAACGTTTTCCGCTTTAATAATGTTATCGGCAATTCGTTCGATGTTACAACTAATAGTTTTGATAGCGAAAACCGCTTTATTCATAACTACTGGAGCCGATACGAGGGCTACGATCTCGACCACAACGGGCTTGGCGATGTGCCTTTTCGACCCGTGCGTCTGTTTTCGGTACTGGTAGAAGAGCAGCAACCCGCTTTGGTGCTGATGCACAGCTTACTTGTGAGTATGCTGGATGTTGCTGAGCGCGTCATTCCTTCCATGACTCCGGAAGCGCTGGTGGACATTGCGCCGAGCATGAAGCCTTTTGAAATAGGCACGACCAAAGTACAAACTGCGATACGAAAAAATTAGTGAAATTAATATCATCCTCTGTAATCCGCGTCAAGGATTGACTACAAACGTAAAGAGACATAAAACCATGATTGAACTCCAAAATATCACCAAGCGCTTTGGCGAACACACCATACTGAACGGCATCAACTTGAGATTTGAAGCGGGTTCTGTTACAGCAGTGCTGGGACCAAACGGCTCCGGCAAAACGACGTTGATGAAAACAATTCTCGGTTTGGTACGCCCGGAAAGCGGTGCTATGTTCATTGAAGGTGAATCGGTACTGGGTGGGGCAGAGTACCGCAATATCATCGGCTATATGCCCCAGATAGCGCGGTTTCAAGACAATCTCACGGCACGAGAACTGATAGCGATGATACGCGACATTCGTGAAAATCCACCCGGTTCACGCGAGGAGGAATTATGCGCCATGTTCGACCTCGCACCACATCTCGACAAACATCTCAAAACCTTGTCCGGCGGCACCCGACAAAAAGTGAATGCAGTGTTGGCTTTTATGTTCAACCCGCAAATTCTCATGCTGGACGAACCAACAGCCGGACTTGACCCGATAGCGGCAAGCACGTTCAAAGACCTCGTGCTGGCGGAACGTGATGCGGGACGGACTGTGTTGCTTACGTCGCACATTATGAGCGAAGTCCACGAACTCGCCGATACGATTATCTTTTTGCTGGAGGGTAACGTCTATTTTCAGGGCGCAAGCGCGGAATTGCTTGCCAGTACCGGTGAAAATACCTTAGAGCGAGCAATCGCAAGACTTTTGCAAGAAAAAAATCAGACTCTATCCCCAAAAACACAACACTTATCAGTATGAAAACGATTATCAAACTCACACGCTACGGCATCATCAGTGCCGCCCGCAGCCGATGGATACTTGGGTACACGGCATTTTTCTTCCTTGCAAGCGAAGGTTTGATGCGCTTTGGCGGAGATACCTCGAAAGCTGTGGCGAGCCTGCTGAATGTAGTGCTGCTGCTTATACCGCTTGTGAGTATCGTTATCGGCACGATGACTGTCTATAACAACCGTGATTTTACGGAACTCCTGCTTTCGCAGCCACTTCGGCGGAGCAGTCTTTTTGCGGGGCAGTACTTGGGCTTGGCGCTTCCGCTTACCGCCGCCTATTTGCTGGGCGTGGGCGTACCGCTTCTGGCACGCATGGGGAGTACGGATTCCGTCGCAAATACAGGCTTAGTGCTAATGCTTCTTGCCTCCGGCACGGCTCTGACGCTTATTTTTACAGCACTTGCTCTGGTGGTTGCCACGCGCTACGATGACCGTGCTTTTGGGCTGGGAGCCGCTCTGCTTCTGTGGTTACTGGCAGCAGCGCTTTATGACGGAATTATGCTGGCGGTCATTTGGACGTTCCGCGACTACCCGCTTGAGATGCCTGTGCTGGCAATGAGTATTTTGAACCCGATAGATTTGGCGCGGACGCTGGTGATGCTCAAGTTTGATGTGGCTGCGCTTATGGGCTACACAGGAGCAGTCTTTGAGAAATTTTTCGGAACCGCTCTGGGTATGTCGGCGGCGGCAAGTGCTCTTTTATTCTGGATTCTCGCGCCATTTGGACTGGGAATGAAAATTTTTGCGAAGAAAGATTTTTAAGAAATAACTCACGATTCACCGAATTTCATCATTAAAGGAAACAACAATGAACTCCATAGAAATTGACACTGAAATTTCGCCCGCACGGATTGTCAAAAACGATATTCGTGCCGCAGCAGTATTTGAGCGCTACGGCATTGATTTTTGCTGCAAAGGTAAAGAGCCTCTGGCAAAATTGTGCGAAGAAAAAAACATTGATCTCAGCACACTCACCGAAGAATTATCGCGCCTTGATGCTGCGCCACCTGCATTGGACTTTGGTTCTATGAAAGCGTACCAGCTTATCGGCTACATTATTGAGCACCATCATTCCTACGTGCGGCGTGCTATTCCTGTCATACAGCAGCACATTCACAAAGTAGCAGAGCGGCACGGCGCGGAGTACCCTGAAAATGGTGTTATAGCGCGAATGTTTGACTCGCTCGCTGAGGAGTTGACCGAGCACCTACAGAAAGAGGAGCACGTGTTGTTTCCGTATATTCAGCGCGTGGAAATGTCGTGCGATTTCGGTCTCGCACCGGCACAAAGCCACTTCGGAACGGCATTGCAGCCGATAGCGGCGATGGAGCGCGAGCACGAAGTCGTTGGTGAGGCGATGCAGTGCATCCGAGACCTTTCGCATAACTTCACACCGCCGCCCGCAGCCTGCAATACCTACAAAGCTGCGTATGCCGAGCTTCGTGAATTTGAGGAGGATTTGCATAAACACATTCACTTGGAAAATAATATCTTGCACCCGCTTGCATTAGAACTGGAAGAAAAACATTGGCAAATTAGACCGCAAGCTATTGCAAATACTACTGCTCATTAATTTCTTGTAATGATTGATCCGCAGAGAGAAACAGGAATTATTGGGGTTATTTCAAGATTAAAGCGTATTTTGTACGATATTCGGTGCGACTTAGAATTTCTCCAAAACTATCTCCCTACAGTGAATAATCAGTTACAGCTTTTTACCTCATTTCTATTTCCTTTTTGTTATGAATACGTTCAAATATCTCGTCGCGGCGGCATTATTAGTGATTGCTGTTGCGTGTGCCAAACAGGATGAAGCCGCACAAAACGGTGCAAGTGAGGCTCAACCGGCAGGGGGGCAGGAGGCAGTAAAAGACGACGAGTCCATGAAAGACATCGTGAAGGTTGCTAGTGCCTCGAAAGACCATTCTACCTTGGTGGCAGCCTTGAAGGCGGCGGACTTGGTTACGTCTATGGCAAATGCCGGACCTTTTACGGTGTTTGCGCCTACCAATGCCGCTTTTGATAAACTTCCCGCAGGTACGGTCGAAACGCTTTTGAAGCCGGAAAACAAAGGCAAACTAGCGGATGTGCTCTATCATCACGTGATGACTTCCGCGCTCGAAGCCGATAGTTTCACGGACGGGCAGACAATCACAATGTTCGATGGTAAGCCTGCGAAAATCACGAAAAAAGATGGTGCGATGTACATTGACGATGCGAAAGTCGTTGCATCGGTTCGTGCTTCCAATGGTGTTGTTCACGTCGTAGATGCTGTTGTGTTGGCGAAATAGTACGGCTAAAACAGTGCGTCTGCCCAAAGCAAAACAAAAATTAGCTCCAACCGCACGGGGGCAAGATTGTCTAAAGACCTCCCCGTGCGGGAAATAATTAGCTTCCTACTTACAGCGAAACCTACAGGCGAATAATGAAGATTGTACATTTTTGCGCTTCGATAGAGCTTGGCAAAGATGGTGTTGCGAGAGTTCTCGAAGAAATTACTCACTTTACCAACGGCAAAAATATCTCCTCGCTTTTTGTAACCGCCGTGAGCGCAGGTCGGACGGATGTTTGTTCTATTGAAGTAGCATCGCTGGCAGTACCGAAATACGATGGTTACAGACTCTCTATTTCCTTGCCTGGGTATATTCAACGTCGCTTGGAAGAATTGGATTTTGTGCCCGACATTATACATCTTCATTCGCCGTGTACGCTTGGTCTGGCAGGTATTTCGTTAGCCAGACGCTTCGGTATTCCTGTGGTGGCAACGTATCACACGCATTTCCCGACGTATTTGCAGCATCATGGCTTTCGTTTTCTTGACCCGCTGGCACGGGCGTATTTGCGCTATTTTTACAATCGTTGCGACATGGTGCTTGTTCCGTCGAAAACGCTGTGCGAGGAACTTTGCGCAGATGGTATTCGGAACGTGCAGTTTTTACCGCACGGAATTGATGTTTCAGCGTTTCACAAAGCATTTGCTTCGCGTACGCCCAGAAAAGAGGTAGTTGGAGAAGATGAGCATACAAAAACGATATTGCTCTATGTCGGGCGTTTGGTATGGGAGAAAAATATACGTCTTATGGCAGAAGCTGTGCGCCCGCTTCTTAGAACACGCAAGGATGCTGGGCTAGTGATAGTGGGCACAGGACCCGCCGAAGCAGAATTGCGAGCACTGCTGCCGGAAGCACATTTTTTAGGTTTCCGTTCGGGTCGAGAGCTTTCCGAGTTATATGCATCAAGCGATATTTTTGTTTTTCCGTCTGACACCGAGACGTTTGGCAACGTTACACTTGAAGCGCTTGCGTCGGGCTTGCCCTGCGTAGTTGCCGATGCGGGCGGTTCGGCAGATTTGGTGCAAAACGGTGACAACGGCTTCAAAGTTTTTCCGAATGATGTCTCCGCCTTTCGCGCCGCCATAGTGCGACTTTTGGATGATGTGGAACTACGCAAGCAGATGGCGGAGAAAGCATTTCACTCTGCACAACAATCTTCTTGGGATGGAGTGTTAGAGAGAATGCTGATACTCTATGGTAAACTTTTGTTCTTCAATAAGCAATGCCGAATCGAAGCAGGGCACGATGATACGTGCTATGGTTGCCGTTATTCGTTCTTGTGTATGTGAAAATTGATGATTAGTGAATCTACTTCATCATGCTTCTGAAGCGAATGAAGCAAATATGAATAACCGAAAGGATAAACAAGTTATGATCTCCAATGCCTGCGCCTATGCACTGCGGGCGATGATCTATCTCGCCACTCAAGCACCCAAATCTTTTGTGGCAGTTGACAGGGTTGCCAGAGAAGTGCATCTGCCGCCTGCGTTTTTGCGCAAAGTGATGCAAAAGCTTGTGCAGGCTCATTTAGTTGTCGCTATGCGTGGTGCAGGCGGTGGAGTGTGCTTGGCAATAGACAGCAGGCGGGTTTCGGTGTACGACATTATACTTGCCATAGATGGTAACAAGCGCTTCGTACAATGTATGCTTCATCTAAAAGGGTGCACCGTCGAGAAGCCTTGCCCTTTTCATGCAGAATGGGCGGTGCAGCGCACGTCAATTCAACAGCAGCTACAAGCACTTTCTTTGCAT
>JGI24214J29971_1040361_pt1 | contig 13003 bp, 1 predicted proteins | sample EnhBio_Anaerobic_3_FD_29971 | JGI IMG/M metagenome (IMG submission 29971)
CCAACGTCCACTAATTGTGCCATATTGCGCAGCGCATCCTATTCTGCACGGTTAGAGCCGTTGACAGAGCTAACGGAACCTAGAAAACCGAAAAAGACCTGAAAACGCTCGCTTGAGCAGAAACCACCTGGTTTTTACTTTCTCATTTCGTTGGCCGCCTAGCTCCGCGCTTACGTAGGATGGCTCAGACTACTACCGAACCCCCCAAGAACTCGTTCTACTTTGAGATAGAGGAGTACGAAATTCCGGAACCCGAGCCATTCGTCCCTGAGGAAGCGCCTACTACCGCTGAACAGGAAGGAAATGTTGAGCACGAAAAACCGTCTGATACGAGTGATGCCGAGGAAGTGAAGCCCGAACCTGTGCCCGAAGTTGTTCCCGAGCCAGTTTTGAATGATTCTGAGACGCAACCGAAGAAGAAGAAGGAGAAGGTGCCTTTAAAACCTGAGGTTCCGTTGACGACTGAAGAACTCGAGAATGTGCTGTCGAAGCTGCCCGAAACGATGCAGGAAGCCCTTGCGTCTGCTAATGAAGAAGGTCAATATGTGTTTCGTGGTACGAGCGATGTGGCGGCGCCGCCCACGCGTGGTGCATCGGTTGCGCGTAAAATCTTCCCTCCGCCCCCACCCACCGAGGCTGAATTGCAGGCAGCGAAACTCGCCCGTGAACAAAAAGAGCAACAAAAGGAAGCCATACGCACTCAAACACTCGCCCCCGTCGAAAGGCGCAGCCAACCGAACAGTCCTCCTGGTGCCCCTCCGAGCAGACACGCCTCTCCTGGTGCCCCTCCTAGTGCCCCTCCTAGTGCCTCTAGCAGTCAGGCTCCCCCTAAAGACGACAAAGCTGCCAAACAGGCTGAAAAGGACGCTGCGAAGCACGCCAAGGAAGCCCAAAAGGCTGCCAAGGAGCACTCGAAGGAAGAAGCTCGACTCGTTGAAGCCGCCAAGAAGGCCGAGGAACAAGCCAAAAAAGATGCGCTTGCCGCTCAGAAGGCCGCTGAAAAGGCACGCACTGAAGCCGAGGCCCTCGCAGCACAGGAGAAGGCTGAACGCGAAATTTTCCGCGTCGAAAACTACACCCCTGAGGGCAATTTGTCTTCCAAAGCCATCAAACGGGTTACCATCACCTTCAACCACCCGCTCGAGACCAAGGTCATCAAGGGCGAGCCCACCGATGAGCCAACGTTCATTCCCAAATTGACCCCGGCTTTCCCGGCTGGTCGCTGGTTTGTGAGCGGCGAAACTGAAAACGCTTTGGTATTTGAAGCTGAGGATGAGGTTTCATGGACCCTTTCGACCAAGTACACTGTCAAAATCGTGGCTGGAACAATGGGTGCCAAAAACCGTCCTCTCGCTCAGGAACTCATCTTCCACTTCACGACACCGACGATTTTGCTGACGCACATGTTCCCAGAGAAGAAGGCAGTCGAGATATCGCCATCAGCGCCCATCATTTTAGTTTTCGACCAACCCATCGATACGAAGCTCTTGCTCTCTGGTAAACACAAACAACTCGTGATCCGTGATTCTAGCAACCAAAATGAGGTTGACTATGAGCGTTGTGAGGATATTGAAACCTTGGAAAACCTGCAAAAGGCGCACCAAGCTGGCGATTCCTATACCAAACACATCATCGAAGGAGATGCTAATTGCCATTGGATTGCACTTCTCCCGAAGTCTCCTTTGAAGCGCTACGCAACTTACAACATCCTGTTGGCATCTGAGCTTACTTCGTTGCTTGGTCCTGTGAAATCTCGTGAGCCTGCCCTTGACAGTTTCTTCCTGACTCGTAGCGCCTTCCAGGTCTCTTCGATCAGTTTTAACTCCAATGAGAGGCAGATTGACATCCGTTTCACTTGGCCGTTGTGTGGACCCAAACAAGATTTGAGCGACTTTACGTGGCGTCCTACCATCTCACCAAGCCCTCCTGACGGCATTTGGACGTTAGATGATGCGCGTACGCTGTTGACATATCGTATTGATGGCAGTTTGCGCTTTGAACCATCCACCGAGTACATTGTGACTTTGGAGAGTGGCTTGGCCAAATCGTTCTACGACCAACCTTTCGAGAAGAACCCCGATCTCCAATATTGGCATACGAAGACGCCCCTCCCACAGCTCAATGTGGACGCGGATCGTCACCATCCTGCCGAACTACTTTGGTGGAGTTTCGTCACGCCTCTGAACACCATCGTGCGCATGCATCCCTCGAGTCCGTACATCCGCGGCAGCCAAATCTTTTTGCTGGAAACTTCGCAACCGTTGGACGAAGCGAAATTCATTTCGAATGTGCACTTCTACTGCCAGAAGCGAGGCGTTGTCGCTGGTATTACTTCGCTGGTGAAGAAGACAAAGCCATTTGGTGCTTGTCAAATGGTGCCGTGGGATTCTTTGAATGACGTTACATACCTCAAGTGGACTTTTGAGCACTGGTGCTGGGAGCGTACTTGGTCCACCTTGCAAAACCCCAGGTATTTCTACGCTTTCAAGTGTACTCAAGATTTTTTGGTCGATCACGATATCGAGTTGGTCATTTCCCCGCACTTGCATTCCACATTCGGCCCGATACCTGCGGTTGTGGAGTCAAAGACCACCTTTGAATTGCAATCTCCTGCACAAATGCAACGTCCTTCTTGGCTTCTTTTCGACAACCGAATTAAAATGGGTACCAATTGTCCTGCTGGGCAGCGGTTGATTGACCAGGTCCGCAACGCTGCGCCCCTGATTGCACCGATCTACACTGAGATTCGCAATGACATGGAGGATGACTTCCGACCCACTGTCGCCGTCCCATCTGGTCTCCACCCTGTCTCTCCCAGAGAAAATCTTCGCGAGAAGGCGCAAGCTGCTTTGAGTAACTGGCAAACAAGGCAAGATCGTCTCCAACAAGAACAAGATGCCGCTGTACAAGCTCGGTTGGCTGATATTCAAGCTCAACAAGCTGCCGTAGATCAACACAAGCAAGCCATCGCGGCGCACGCCAAAGCGACACGCGATGCCCTCAAAGCTGGCCAACCTCGCCCTCCTCCTGTTGCTCCCCTCGTACTCAAGTTTGTAAATCCCATGCCTCCAACTTACCTAGAAGCGTCAAAACCTGGTGATTTGCCGATGGTCACTGTGGACGAGTTGATCACTCCTTGGGCTCCCAGACATGTTCTCGTGGTCCCCTTCTCTCGCAGGATTGTAGATGATGCGCGCGATGGGCTGAGCTGGACGCCAATCATTCAACCTGCTCCACCGGCTGGACAATGGCTCATCAACGCCAAATGCAACAGCTTCATCTTCGTACCCACTGAAGCCTGGAACTTGTCTACCAAGTACAGCGTCACGCTGCCTGCCAAAGCGCGTTGTGCTTGGGGTGTTCCCCTCGAAGATATCGAGAGAGATTCGGAACGCCACCTCAATTCGACTATCGGCCAGCCTCAGGTCTTTTGGTGGCCTGCTGGTAATTCTACTCAGCTTCCTGTGATGCCTACCTTCGTGGTTGGGTTCACCCAACGTGTGGTGCCCAAGAACGTACCGAACTTCATTCAGTTCCTCGTTACGCACGAATTGGGTTCGAAGCTGAAATCTCCTCACCGTATCAATGCCTCCATCGTGGAAGAGGATGAATGGAAGCAAAATGAAGCAATCATCAAGCAAGTTTCGTTTTACGCTCCCGAAAAGTTTGTCGTGGTTCGCCCCGTGTCTGCCCTTCCCTATCGGTCTACAATCGAAATTTCAGCGTTAGTCGGTGTGCCTTTTGTGGATGGTCCTCTCGTTTCCGTCGTCCCAAACTCGTTCGTCTTCCACACGGTTCCTACCTTCGAAATCACCTCGTACGCCCCAAGCAGCCGTCCCTTGACGTCGAAGGACCCCCTTTTCCTGCGCTTCAACCAACCCTTGGTGAAAGTGGAGGCGAGCTTTGTGGATGGCGATTACAAACTCCCTTGGACGCCCACCCTCACTCCTTCTCACCCTGGTAAGTGGACTCTGCAACGCGATGGTAACACCCTCAATCCCTCTTCGCTCAAGTTCACACCATCAGAGCCTTGGAAGAGAGCCACTGAGTACAAGGTGACTATCCCTGCTGGTACTGCTTCTTTGGTTGGTGAAACACTCCAAAATGACTTCATTGGTGTTTCTTCTACCCCTGTGGTGGAACTAGTTCGCGTATGGCCTTCTGATGGAGGTTCTGTTGCACGCAAACCTCTCATTTACCTCGAATTCGATTCCCTCGTCAATGAGGCCGATGTTCTTGCTGCAGCTGTACTTCATTCCAAATTGCAAACGGATTCGAATGGTTCTCACGGTATTTCCTTGGCTGTGGTGAAGGAGAGTGATGCACTTCTCAATGCGACCATCTCCGAGATGGTTAAGGAATGCAACTCAATTCATCGCCCCGCTGAAGGAGGTGAAGTGCTGACTGACAAACCGTCAACTGGCAAACCGAAGAAGAGCAAGTCTGGAGACAAGAAAACAACTCCTCGTTACTGGGCTGTGTTGACTCCTACAAAGCCTCTCATGTATCACGATATCGTCTCGTTGGCATTGGTTGATTTGGTGATCGCCGAAGGAACTTTGAAGTCGAAGTACTCGTACAAACTCAAATTCAATGTGGTTGGCCCTCTTGAAGTTCAACTCACCTCCCCCGTCGCCTGGCGCCAAGAGCTCCCTGCCAGTGAGATGCGTCTTGCAGTCGAATTTACACAACCCGTTTCGTCAAAGCACACTCATATCGAAGCCTCATACCACGTGCAAGAGCTTCCATCTTACGCCATCGACAAGACGCCCAAATTGGCCAAACCTGACTCGGACACGAACGAGGTTGCTCCCCCTGCTCCCCTTTTCGAATTCATGGGCCCAGACGGAAGACCCGTTGGAAAGCCAATCAAATTGGACTGGGCTGTGGAGGATGGAGGCAAGAAATTGATCACCACCTCTTCTGTTTCGATGTTACCCTCTTCGCACTACCGCCTCACTGTACCAATGCCCGCAACCTCAGTATATGATGAACAGCTGTCTGAAGCCCGCGTATTCAATTTGCATACGCCCACGAACCGTGTCACCGAGTGCTATCCTCGTCCTGGTGGGTTGGTTCGTGATGTCAGTCTCATGGCCCCTGTGCTTCTCCGCTTCACTCAACCGATCGATCACGCTGCGGTGCTGCCGCGTTTACAATTCTACGTCAAGAAAGAGGCTGGCAAGTCGATCTTGTCCGGTTTATTTGGAAAAGGCAAAAAGGAAGACAAGCCTTACTGTGGTGCCGTTCTGATGCAGCCTGATGAACTTCGCTTCTGCGATGGTAAGATCAAGCAAATTCTTGATGAATGGGCTGAGCTCGACGCCAAGCACACTGCCCTCGAGAGCGGAATCGCTGATTTGGCTGTTTCTATGGCTTCCCATGCTGTTCCTGCTGATGAATCGGCGAAAAAGAAGAAGTCCAAGGACAAATCATCCAAGGCAGAGGAAGAAGATGTCATGGCTAGAAATGACGCGAAGCGAAAGGAGTTCGGTAGTCCTTATGGTCCCAAGTACTGGATCCTGGTCCGCCCTGAACGTGCTCTGCCTCACGATTCCAATGCCAAGCTTGTTATTGGTCCTCAAGTACCCTCGCTGTTTGGCACTGGACTCGCACCCGAGCGCAAGATGAAACTTCACTTTGCCACCGCCCCCATCCTTGAAGTTAAGGCTGAACGTTACTTCCAAGGTGAAACGTGTGCTATCATTTTCAAATTCAATCAAAATATGTTCCACGATGGCGTAAAGCTGATGGATGCCAAAGATTTGACCTGGAAGCCAATTTTGAATGTGGAATTGCCTGCTTCACTGTACCCAACTTGGTGGATTGTCAACAGTACCACGATGAAATTCTGGGTGCGCTCATGGCCCAAATCGACCAAGTATGTTTTCATGCTGCCCCCCAGTGGTGCTGTGTCCATGCTTGGCGAGCAGCTCCAAGACCGTTTCACTTACGAGTTTGAAGAGCGCCCAATGAGCATCGTTGCTCGTATTCCGACTAGTTATATGACAGTGTGTGATCCTGTTTTCGGCCTCAAATTCGACCAATTTGTCGACGCCAAGGAAATTGCTGCCAACTGCAGTATCGTTCTTAAAAATGAGAAATCGCCTTATTGTGGAATGGAGCCGATTCGATTCTCAGATGCTTTGGCGACCATCAAATCTGTTCGTTTGTATGGTACCTCAAGCGGCATTGCTACCCCCGAACAACTGTTTGCATTCCGTGAGAAATCTGCTGGCAAGGTGGTTTGGCTTCGACCCAAGAATCCTCTTCCGCCTGAGAAACAATATCGCTTGGTCTGTGGACCTGGACTTCCTTCTCTTGAGGGCCCTTTGACTGCCCCCAAAGCTGTCAAATACCCGTACTCTGTTGTCCCCAGCTTCAATTTGTCAATGTCGAACGATCTGAAAGTTTCTCGACTCGATCCGATCAATATTTATTTCAACTGCGCTCTTGCTGACGGTTTGAGTACGGACGATCCCTCTATCAAAGCAAGTCTGATGAGATCTATCACCGTCGTACCACCTGTTCCTATTGAACATGTCGAATGCAACAGAAGTTACATGCGTGTATGGTTGCGCGCTGATTCTCTCATTGATTCCAAGACTTACAAGGTTACGATTGCTGACTGGATCACCGATTGTTATGGACAGTCACTCGGCGAACACATCGACGATCCCGTTGCGAATGCTGCAGCTCGATCCTTCGACGTCACTTTCCTCCCCATTTCCATAACTCAGGATCTCGTTGCAGATATGGGCTCTTACCCAACGCAATCAAGAAATATGATGATTACCTACGATCCCATGATGTTGTATCATGCTCAAGCTGACGGCAGAAAGCCAACTTTCCGCATTCAAAATGTCAACTTCCCTTCCGTTCGTGTGGTCTTGTACAAGTTCGATCCTCTTCATGACCTTGCCCGTTGGGTGAAATTGAACGATTTCACGGACAAAGAGCCTCTTCCCAAGGGCATGGGCCGTTTGGTGTCTGATACGATCATCACCATTCCCGAGTTGACCGATCCCAAGAATTATGGCCGATACATCCCCCTCGAAATCGATCTTGCACCGGCCTTGGAAAACGCAGATGAGATTCTAGGTCATGTAGGAGTGGTAGTGATGCCCAACAAGGTTCGTCCGAAGGAAACATGCCCCATCCTGCGTGCCTGGGTTCAGTGCACACGCATGTCCGTCGAAGTCTTCCCTACTGCTACAGGTTTCAAAGCTTGGGTACACGACATGATTGAAAATATGCCACTCAAAGCAGCCAAAGTCTCGACCATCCCCGGAATCCCCCTTGACAAGGACGATCTCAAGAACTACACTGAACTGACACCTGGTGTCACGGATAAGGATGGATGGGCTTCCTTGGATGGCGGCAAAGTCGACTCCAACCCATCTCGTCACATGATCGTCATCAAAGGTGCCGATACCTGCATTTTGCAAGGTGTTCACGTACACTCAGCGAGATCAACCAGCATGGGTCCACGTGTGATCTCTCACATTTGGAACGATCGTGGTATGTATCGCCCCAAGGAGAATGTCGAGATCAAAGGCTATCTCCGCGAATTCCGCATGCTCGATGATGGAACGCCGTCCATGACTGTTCCTGCACTCGCTGAAGGCAAAGAAGCTGAGGACGATATCAAAAATCTTACTTGGACTCTTTTTGATCCCACTGGCGCTAAGGTATCTGATGGAACGTTCGTCTTGAGCCCAACCTACGGAACATTCCACATCACGGTCGCACTTCCAGAGTCCATCAACTTGGGCGAGTGCTACGTCACCTTTGCAGGCCTTGGTCCTCTCAAAATTGATTCTCAGCCTCATCTCAACAATCGATTATCCCTTGATGCCAAACACACTTTCGTTGTGCAAGAATTCCGTCGTCCTGATTTCGTGGCGAAATCCGAAATCCTCGAACAACGCCCCGTTTACTTGTATGGTGAAGACGCCCTTGTCAAGGTGGAAGCCTCATACTTTGCTGGTGGCGGTCTTGGTGAGTGTGATGTGACTTGGAAGGTAGCCAGTACCAAGGCTTCGTTCAATTCGCCTGGTTGGCTTGGATACCTCTTCTCGACTGACAAAGACTCTGTTGAGCTTGCCCACTCGCAACGTATTGAACGCCCTATTTATGATTACACCAAATCCTTCAATGGCATGACTGACGAAAAGGGTCGTCACGCCGTCAAAATCGCGTTCAAAGGCCAACCCGACGTCTGTGAGCCTGTTCAAGTCGTCATTGATATGGAAGTCCTCGATCTCAACAAGCAAGCTCTCACTTCTCAACAGAAGTTGTTGGTTCACCCCAACCGTGTCTACCTTGGAGTGAAGCTTCCTGACGGTTCCAATTTGATGGGAGACATTTCTTCTCCTGGTGGTCCTCAAGGCAAGCCCTTGCAAATAATGTTGGTTGCCGCTGATATCGACGGTAAGTTGGTTGCTGATTTGCCCATCGTAATCCGAGTATGCAAGGTGCTCACGGCCAACAAGGAGAAACTCCAGGAAACTTTGGAGAACCGTTTGGTCTCTTCTCGTGCTGGTGTGCCTGCCATTTTCGAGTTTGATCGTACCAAGTACACCCAATCTCGCCTCATTGAAGCTTTCGCTTTGGTAGTGACAATGAAGGATCCTGGAACTGGAAGAATGTCAGAAGTTGTCGTGTTGCTCAATGATCCCGTCGCTGTCGCGTCAAACTCTCCCAATGCTGTTGCGGTTGTAGCTCCAACGATCAACACTTCTACAGCAGCACCTCTCACTCACTACCGCGGAACTTCTGAATATTTCTCAATGAAGGACTGCAACGATCCTCTTACCTACACCAAGTATTCATTGCCTCCTGTCGATGCCATTGAAATCGAAAAGATCGAAGCAGAGTATAAAGTGGGCCAGCAAGCCAGACTCAAAGTGACCACTGATCTTCCTCTTCCTGCTGAGGCCATTGTCGTCGTTCGTGGCGATCTTGGTCACAGTATTCTATCGACACAAACCATGTCGCTTAATGATAAGGTGACCATCATTGAGTTCCCCCTTACTGACGCCAACGCTCCTTGGACTACCGTGCATGTCTCTGCCGTCAGCTCTGTCGTTCGCGAAGGTCAAGAAGAGAATGCTCTTGTTCATTATCATCGTCTCGCGCAAGCAGAAGGTCAGCTGCAGCTTGCAGTCGTATCAAATACCCATGAATTGCGCCTCAATGTTGAGCCAGCTGACCCTCTTGCCGCCCCTGGTACTGAAACTGAAGTTACTGTTCATGTAGTTGATGCTGACGCCAAACCTGTCGACAAGGCTGAAGTGGCATTGGTGGTCATTGACGAGTCTGTTCTGTCGATGACCCAACACGAGATCAAGAATCCATTCAAAGTCTTCTATGACCCGGAACCAATGCGTGCCTACATCCCCAATATTGCACAATACTCCTTGCGAAAGGGTATCCAATTGAAGGACATTAAGGCGGTTATTGAAGAAGCCGAGCAGAGAAAACGTGCCGCCATTGAAATCATTGAAGATGACACCGACATTGGAGTTGCCCCATCTGAAGAAGAGTTGAATGACGATATCGAAGAGATTAATGAAGATTCGACTGATACTCGTGATGACGCGACCGATACCGACTTGGATGATGAAGAACCTCAGCAATTGTACTTATCATCAGAGATCATTGAAGAGAAGGAGCTTTACAGTGCTACACGTGGAGTCCAAAAAAATAGGAGAAAGCAATCGTCAAAGCCAAGTTCAAGTTTGAATTCGGACGATGGAATACTTCTTTCGCTTTCAGTTCCCGCCCCCGGGGGCAATAAATCTAGCTCCCGATCTATTGCTCCTCCTCCCGCCGCGCCACGCCCTGCAGTGTTTGGATCCGCTTCCTCGTCTCCTCCTCCTCCCCCTCCCACTGGAGGTGCCAGCCCTTCCATGAATGCGCTGCCGCCTTCCCCCAGTTTGCTACCCAGCTCCTCCCTTTTACAAGCAAAACGTTCGGATATTCTCGGTGACTATGACGACGCTTCCAGTGACAGCGAGGATGAGGATTGGGACAACGCTGCTAGCTCATTTTCAATGGATATGAAAAAGAGCGCTCCTTTCAAATTGAAGAAGAAATCTGTGGCGAAAAAAGAGTACAAGGAAAAAGAAAAAGATTCATTTCCCGTGGCACGCAGCCGTAAATCCGGGGCAGCCGCGCCTGCTCCGAGGTTTATGAAGAATGACGTGGCTAAGGCTTCAATCTCCTTGTCCTCACCAGCTGAAATACTGGCTGATGAAGAAGAACGTGCTCATGATGAATTTGCTTCCGTAGAGGTTGTGGATGCATTGGCTGAGGTGGAGGCCGAAGAGGCCGAAGAGTCTGAAGAAGTTGAAGAGCTCTTCTTGCGTTCAAATTTCAACCCCTTGGCCCACTTCAGCGATTCGGTTATCGTGAACGATCAAGGTGTTGCCAAGATCCTGGTAAAGCTCCCTGATAATTTGACTCGCTATCGCATTTGGGCCATCGCTGTGTCTTCAAAGAACTCCAAGTTTGGTATGGGTGAATCCTTGATCACAGCTTCACTGCCCCTTCAGGTGAGAATCACACCGCCTCGCTTCCTCAATTTCAATGATGACGCCGAGCTTCCTATTGTCATCCAAAACTTGCGTGATAAGCCTATTGATGTCAAAGTTGGTATCAGATCGCTCAGAGCCATACTTGGAGCGACCAAACCGAAGGAAGAAGATGGTTCATTAGCGTCAGGTTCTAAGCCGTTCAACGCCTTCCTATCGCCCGATCTTACGACAACCGGATTTTTGGTTGAAATACCTGCGAATGGTCGACGTTTGCTTTCAGTTCCCATCAAGGCGACCAAAGCTGGTATTTGCCGTTTCCAAGTTTCGGTGCTCCAAGGTCTCTTTGGTGATGCTCAAGAAGTCTCTGTCACTGTCAATCCTCCTCCTACCACGAATAGCTTCTCTTTCACTGGTTCGCTGGCAGGTGGAAAGAAACCTGCGGCCATATGCACTGATCTTCGTGTGCCCAGCGACGCTTTGCCTGGTTTTGGTTCGCTCGAAGTTGCCCTCAGTACCACCAAGATGCAATCCCTATCGGAACCGGCTGTTTACCTCTCATACATTCCATTCGAGTATGCTGAGCAACGTGCGTCACGCGTGATGGCCCTCTCAGCCCTTGCTTCCTTGTTGGACGCTCTTTCCAATTCCAACAAAAAGGCACGTTACCCCTCCGCCTATCAAGTCAAGGCCACGATTGGCACCGATATGAGTTGGTTCAAAAACATGCAGGCCAGTGATGGCTCCTTCCGCATGTGGGGCGGTGGTGCACCGCCACCAGCTCCCTCTGGTTCCCGTGCAACCGCCGATCATGGTGCCCTCACCAAGGCTTGGCTCACTGCCCAAGTTGCACAAGCGGTAGCCGCTGCTCGCGCTGGTGGATTCAATACGCATGAACCCTTGGTCTCACTCTTCTCCAAATCCTGGACCCAAAAACTCGAAAAGGTGTTGGTTGAACTTTGCGAACGTCCTTTGTACTCCAAGGATTCCTCGTTCGCTTCATGGGCTGCCGCCAAGTGCTACACCATCTATGCGTATGCCAAGTTGTCTAAGGATTCGAAGAAGGCAGCGAAATACGCCGAACAATTCTACAACACCACCAGCCCTCAAACCTTATCGGTTGAATCCATTGGATTTTTGTTGACTGTGTTTGCTGATGCTAAGCATGATTTGGCGGCTCAACTAGCCAATTACCTTGAAACTGCCATCACCACTTACGATTTGGAAACTCGAGTGTCCTACCCCGACATCTACTCCGACGAGTCGCGTTATGAGTTGTTCCACTCACGTACCCGTACGGATGCAGTGTTATTGGAGGCAATTGTGAGTGCTAAGCCCGAATCCAAACTTGTTGGCCATCTCTTCAGAGGTTTGATGCGCAATCGCGTGGACGGTAAGTGGAACAACACCCAGGACAATGCCTTCTGTGTTGTTGCTTTACATCGCTATTTCACCGTATTTGAGGCTGTGGTTCCTGATTTGAAGGCAAGAGTCTGGCTCGATTCCGATATCTGTGTCGAAGAGGCTTTCCAAGGTCGCACCACTGATACGCGCATCACTGAGATCCCTATGTCATACGTGTTGAAAAACGGTGGTGACTCAGATGATGCTGCCTTGGTCGAAAAGGAGAAAAAGAAACGCGGTGCAAAAGACGCCGAGTCTTCTGATGCGTCAGCCATCGTTGTTGAAGAATCTGAAGATGACCCATCTGGAACAGGAGATGACGATGACGTGGAAGATCCTAGAATGGTTGGAAACGATTCCGAGCCTCTTCAAGGCAAGGCTTTGATGATTCACAAGGCAGGCAAGGGTCGTGTCTACTACACGCTCAAGATCAATTACTCGCCTTCAACACTCAAGGTACCAGCCGCTGATTGTGGTTTTGCCGTGAACCGTCACTACGCGTCTCCCACCTACATTGCAGACCTTTCAGCTGTTACTGATCTGTTGTACCTACGTGAAGAAGCAACTTGGAGAGTCAAGAAGGGTACCAAGGTCAGAGTGGAACTGAAATTGACCGTTTTCTTCCCGACCACATTTGTTGCCCTCGTCGACAATCTCCCCGCTGGATTCGAGCCAATGTCTGTGGACGATCATCCTACGAGAGAGAAGGTGCTTGCCCCCGCCCTTCCTGGTTCGGCAACCCCCATTGTACGAGACCCAAGCCAATGGTGGGCTCATGTGAACTTGAGAGACTCCAGAGTCGAAGTTCTTGCTGATAAGCTCACTCCTGGAACCTATCACTTTGCTTACCTGGCACGCGCAACCATGGCAGGACATTTCAACGTGCCTCCCGCCAAAACTCAGGAGCTGTACCAACCCGCAGTATTTGGAAACACCGAGTCCACTAAGGTGGAGATCTTCTAACTGCCTGTCAGCAGAACCTGACACCCTTTCCCTTCCCCAACTTACCTACCGAACTTTCATTTATCTTTCATAAACCTTACTATAACGTAGAAGACCCA
>JGI24214J29971_1030324_pt1 | contig 12884 bp, 12 predicted proteins | sample EnhBio_Anaerobic_3_FD_29971 | JGI IMG/M metagenome (IMG submission 29971)
AAAAAGACAAATGAAAAATCGATTCATTCTCAGCTTCATTCTTCTTCTGTATTTCTTCATACAATTTGCTTAATCCTGTACCAGCGTTTACTTTAATAACAACGGATGCGATCCCAGGTGCAAAAATAGAAACTGTGATGTTTTTTATTCACAAAATAATTGTTGTGACGGATGTCAGCCTTATCTTGTTAATTATTATCGAGAACGCATTCTTGACACTACCACATGGACCAGCACTTTTTCTGACAGGTGTTCTTAAACTTGTCCGCCTTACCAGTACCCAGTAGCATCAGGTACGACATACACATGCGAAATTTGTGACAGAAATTGCACGACTTGTACGGGCCCATTGAACACGCAGTGTTTAACTTGTGCGCCAACTTCATATCAACAGTCATCTACAAATTGTTACAACATGCCTCCAAAATCTTATGGGTACAACCCATGTCCTGATGGTTATTATGGAATATAAATGACAATGCGATGTTAGCCATGTCCAACAGGCTGTATTACCTGCAATATCAATTTGTAGAATCTCATGCCGGGCTCCAATTACCCGACTACAAAATCTATGAACAATATTGCCTGTGCATTGGATCCTCTTTGCTCCTACACCTTGAGATGTTATTCTTGTTATACAGCTTTGGGATACTTTCTCGAGGAAGGCTTCTGTTTCAAAAATACTTGTCGTAAATACCAAATTTACAACTCCACTTCTGCAAGTTTCGATGCTTCTCTTTGTTCATGCATGACTGGTTATTATCCTGCAGGTGTCACTTGCAGCAGGTGTCATTTTTCATGTCAAACTTGCACTTCATCTGCCTCAACTGCTTGTACTTCATGTCCTTCAGGCTCAACATTATCTTCAGGCTCATGTATCAGATCTGCAACGACCACTCTTAAAGAAGATTGGACGAATGGGATTCTTTCTGGTTCATCAGGAACTTTCTCAATAAATCAAACTTTAGCATCAAATACAGCAACTTGTGGTTCATTCACATGGCTTTTTGGATTCAGTACTTATACAGTCTCAACAATGACACTTGTTTTTCAGCCAGTAAAATTAACATACACCTCTTCATCTTACAGCAATGGGGCTCATTATGGAATTCATTTTAGAGCAACATTTTTATTCGTTGATGAGTGGAAAAGTACGATGAGTATTTTTTTCCGAGAAAGTAATCGAGACGTTTATGCTTACAATTACCTGATGTAAAATGTTAAAGGAGAGTACCTGTGTGGCCTTAATTATCATGACCATATCACAGTGATTGATTTCTGGTTTGCTCATACTACAACCTCTGTTAATTTGGCAATCAGTGCGAGTACAAGTACGAATTCCTGGGGAATAAAAGATGTTTTGATTTAGGAACTTAAATGTCATCCAAGTTGCATTACTTGCAATGGTTCGTCTGCACTAGACTGTACGTCATGCCCTACAAACACAAATTAGGTTTTATTGAATGGTGACTGTGTCTGTGATATTGTCAACGGTTGGTACTTGAGTGGAAGTACATGCGCTCAGACATGTCCTGGAGGATCATGGAAGGACAATACGACTCGTTCATGTGTTTCCTCATGCGTTTTTCCATTGATGTTTTATTACAATGGAATGTGTTATGAGAAGTGTCCATCTGCCGCTCCTTACAGAAGATGGTCAGATAATTATTGTGTGGCTGAATGCTTTGATCCTGCGATAACAGACAACACTCTCAATCTTTATAAATTTGATGGGATTGATAAGTCATGCTACAATATCTGTCCGAATGGTACTTATGGTGATCCTTAATCAAAAAGCTGTGTATCGAAATGTCCTTTAACATCTTCCAAAACTGATTATGCATCATATGGCTTGTTTGCTGATGGAAACTTTTGCACAGAATTTTGCACCTCATCAAAATATGCATTCACAGGTACACGAAAATGTGTTACTTCATGTCCCGCTGGGTATTACACAAACACAAAAGATTATGGTCATGTAAATGGAATCGAATTAATTTGCGAAAAAACCTGCAGTGTAACACTGGGAGGAAGTAAACTTTATGGAAATAACAAAACCACTCCTTATTAATGTGTTGATTTGTGCCCGACAGGAGCTTTTGCTGACATCGCATCTCACATGTGTCAAGGGAATTGTAATGAAACAGCATACAAACAAACTGTTGTTATTGGAACTGACACAGTAAGAACTTGCCAATTGAATTGTTAATCAGTTTCATATGATATTTTTGGTAACAATATCACCCATATTTGTGTGACTGCTGTCAACTGTCCCAACAACACATACGGAGACTATCAATCAACTTTTTGTTAATTAATTTGTACTGGTACCTTGTAATTTGGAGACAATGCTACCAGACTCTGTTCCACCACCTGTACTTCTGGTTTCAAACAAAGAAACAATAAAACTTGTGTGAAAACTTGTCCTTAAAAAAATTTAAACAACAAACCAGAATTTGGAGACCCAGTTTCTGGTTTCTGTGAATAAGCATGTACTGGAGGGGCCAGTTATTTTGCAGACAATCAAACCAACAGATAATGTGTACTCACATGTGCAGCCACACCAATGTAAACTTATGGATTGAACGGTAAATGCGTTTTTAACTGTTCTTCATCAACATGGGCTGACCCTTTCCATACGAACAGAATCTGCACAACTTCATGCACGTATTCATCGGGAGGAACCAAAAGTTACGGATACAACGCAACAAGAAAATGTCTTTCAGTTTGTCCAGACACTCAATTTGGGCAGGTAATTTCAACAATACCTTTGTGCGTGTTTATTTGTGAAAATAATCAATTTGGTAATCCTGACAATAATCTTTGTGTCGACCACTGTCCAGCTCCTTATTATGGTGACCCAACAGGCAATCGAACATGTGTTCTTGAGTGTCTTCAAAGCGGGTATTTTGCACTCAATCTTTCATCTTAAGGTGTTGATACCTTGGTAAATAGAACCTGTGTGCAAACTTGTCCATATGGATGGGCAGATAATACGACGAGAATGTGTGCGATGACTCCATTCGATTGCAGTTAAGGACTTTACGCTCACGAAACCAACCACAAATGTGTCACTCCAATTTAATGCGCAGGATTCGCTGACCCAGTATCAAGAAAATGTGTTCCTGTTTGTTATGTAAATGACACATAAAAAGTCAGATATTTTGGAGATCCTGATACTCACATGTGTGTTCTTATTTGTCCAAACTCACCCGATTATTTTGGAGACAATTCAACAAACAAATGTTAACTTACTTGTCAGCAAGTTAATGAAATTCGTGATCCTCAAAATAACAGACGCTGTGTAACCAACACAAACTGTTCGAGGTTACCAATCGCTTTATTTGGTGACATTAATGCAGCAACTTGTGTGACTGCAAGAAATTGCACAGCTGGAACCTTTGGTGACAATAATACAAAGAAGTGCGAAAGTGATTGTCAAGGACCAACATTATTGTACGCTGATCCAGTGACAAAAGAATGTGTGGATGTTTGTCAACCAAGATACTACGCTCTTAATTCATCAGTGAACATTGGTATTTGCAGCCTCACTTGCCCTTTACCACTTTGGGCAGACAACATAACAAAAAGATGTGAACCTCAATGTTCTCCTTTAACATATGGCGTGAACTGGACAGATACTGTCACTCCCACATACCATTTTGGAACTTGTTAAACATAATGTCCGATCAACCAATTTGCGAGAGATGTTGACAATTTATGTGTTTCTAATTGTGGAGCTGATCATTGGGGAGAAACAGTTTCAAGGAGGTGTCTCATTGATCCTTTTGATTGTCCTGATGGATTTTATGCTGATAATGCAACTCACATTTGTGTAAAATCTGTTGATTGTTCAATTGTTAATGGAGTTCAATATGTGGCAGATAACTTAACAAAGTAATGTTTACCAGGATGTCCAGCTCACAGTGTGATAATAAATTGGGCTGATATGGTTAAGAAGTTATGTGTAGCAAAATGTCCTTACAATAAATTCGGTGACAATAACACATTGACTTGTGTTGATGAATGCAAAACAGGTGGAGTTTTTAATGGAGAGTATGCTGATCCTCAATTGAGAATTTGTGTTGTTGTCTGTTCAGCGTATCCCATCCCCACATATGGTCAGAATGATACATATACTTGTGTATAAGCAAGGTATTGTCCTGCTGATCAGTGGGCAGAAGATCAATATTATGACAGAGTGTGTGTAAGTTATTGCCCTGATCCAAGAGTTAATAACACATTCACTCACATGTTTGCAGACAATATCACTCGAAAATGTGTATTTTAATGTCCAACCAGATACTACGGCAATGTAATTGAAGAAAGCAATTATGGAATGTGTGTCAGTATCTGTCCCACTTTCGCCAATACCACATTAAAATTCGCTGATAATTCCACAAAAAGATGTGTCAAATAATGCCCATAAACTTAAAATACTTTTGGTGATTCAACCACCTTGAGATGTGTTAAAGTTTGTCCAGTTGGCTGGTTTGCACAAAGGATTCACTCAACTTTACCAAAAAGATACTGTGTCCAAACATGTGATACGGATACATGGGGTGAGACAATAAAAAGAACATGTGTTGAAGATCCATTCGATTGCCCAACAGTAAATGGGTATCATTGGTATGCACATAATACAAGCACATCATGTGTGAAGACCTGCCCTGTAGCTGAAGACTTGTGGGGTTAAAACTCAACATATACTTGCGAACCAGTGTGTAAAGTTGGAAGTTTCAAGTACAACATTACTCGAGTATGCATCGATTTGTGTCCAGGCAGTTTGGATGATGATGGGTCTTTTTCAGATCAAGGAAAGTGTTACACTGAATGCATCACACCAGGATATTATCGGGATCCTCAAAACAGTCGATCTTGCCAACCCATATGTTCCTTTTCACCCGTAAAATACTACGCTGATGATACAACAATGAAATGCGTGCTTAAATGTCCATCTTATCCTCAATATTACTACGCATACGATTCTGATCGTGTTTGTAGGGTTGACTGTCCTTCAAGTACCATGAGAGATACAAAAACATTGAAATGTGTCACTTCTTGTCCAACTGGAACCTTCTTTGATTAGAAATCAGATTCTTGTGTTTCTTAATGTCCCTCTGATTACTCGACAGGATAAATTTGGTATGGGGATTCCACATTAACGATTCCCAAGTGTGTTTTGGCTGCTTTTTGTCCAAGTAACTATTACGCTGACGATAATGTTCAATTATGTGTTCAAGATTGTTCAGAAGGGCAATTTAAATTTGGTAAACATTGTGTTACATTTTGCCCTGATGGTTATTTTGGAAATAAAAATACAGGATTTTGTGTCATACCTTTGGGATGTTCTTTGAATTAATACGGGTAACTTTTAAGCAGACTTTGTGTAAGTTCATGTAATAGATCATTTGCAGATACCAATGCAAAAACTTGTGTTGATATCTGCCCAGATGGTTACTTTTCCGATCCGGCAACGAGACTGTGTTCTCTTTCGTGTACAGACAATAGCACCATAAGTTTACATAAAAATATTGATAACAAAACTTGTGTCTCAAACTGTGCATAAGGCTTGTTCCTCAATACACTCAACAATAACTGTGAATAATCTTGCAATGACCCTTACTATTAAGACCCAACTACACAAATTTGTGTCAATGTATGTCCAAGTTCACCACCATTGTATGGACAAAATGATACCAATCAATGTGTATAATAATGTGACAATGAAACAAATTAATTCAAATGGGAGCAAGGAAGATTGTGTGTTACTTCATGTCCCAACGGGCTTTTGAAAAATAACTTTACCAGGTTTTGTGTTAAGGAATGTTATGGCAATACGTTTGCAGCTTCCTAATACTGTGTTACCAACTGTACTCCTCAATATGCACTTGAGGATCCAAACATTTGTACCTCTTCTTGTCCTTATCCATACTTCAAAGATCCAACTACTTACAAATGCGTTCTTTAATGTCCAAAATCGCCTCTTCAATATTACAAAGTAGTGACTGTCTCTGAAAGGAGATGTGATTTAAACTGCCCAGCAGGTCAATATCGGGATGATCTCACTTACTCTTGTGTAAGTTTATGCCCTCCCAGTCCACCTACATTTGCTGATCCATTATCTGGAAACTGTACTTCTGTATGTTCATCAGGATACTACGCACACAAATAATCAAGAACATGCCAATCAAAATGTCCAGGCACATTGTTAGCAGATCCTTTGTCAAGAACTTGTGTCAAAAAATGTCAAAATGGAACAAATATGTATGGAGACAACACATTAGCAATTCCTCAATGCGTTTATTTATGCAGTACTGGAACTTTTACCAATCCTTATACCTTGACATGTGACCCAGTTTGTGGTAGTAACCCTAAAACTTATGGATTCGATAATACTACACATAGAATTTGCTTATAAAGTTGTCCATATCCGTATATCGCCAATAATGTGACTCAATTGTGCTAAATAAACTGTTTATCCTCTCAATTACCTTATTTAGACAAAGCGAGCAAACAATGTGTTTCAAAGTGTACTTCTCCAATGTATCAATTCGGTTATCTTCCATCAGGTCAAACTGTAAATGGGGAGTGTGTCAAATTTTGTCCTCCTAATTATTTTGCTTATCTTCCTAATAACACTTGTGTAGCAAAATGCCCTGATGGCTTTTATGGAGATGTATAAAATCAAACATGCTACCAAAACTGTTCATAAGCAAATGAAAGATTCGCAGATAAAGTCATTAACATGTGTGTCGATGTCTGTCAAAAATACAATGAATCTTATGACAGTTTTGCTGATCTTTACTCAAGATAGTGTGTCATTGAATGTCCAGAAGATAAATTTACAATCAAAGATAACAATACCAGAAAATGCGAACCCAGATGCACACTGCTTACTTAATTTGCTGACTGGATCACAGGGTATTGTGTTCAAATGTGTCCCAATGGATGGTATTCTGATCCCGTTACTTTAAGTTGTGTCGAAAATTGTTCTCTTTACTCGCAAAGATACATTTATGAAACCAACAGAAGTTGTGTATCGAATTGTAAGGATGTCAATTTATTCGCTGATGATTCAACTCGAAGTTGTGTCATTTCATTCGAATGTCCTGATGGGTACTGGGGACTCCTTTCAACTGGAGTCTGTATTGATTAGTGTCCCACAACTCCCGATATGTTTGGAGACATTGTTACAAAAACATGTGTTCCTACGTGTCCAAATCAAACAACTGGGTCTTAAAATTATTATGCTGATCAATCAACCAGAGAATGTGTCAAAGTATGTCCACCTGTTCCCTCTTTATTTGCAAGAAATGATACAAGGAGCTGTGTATCTGAATGTCCTTTTGGAAGTTTTGCCGACAATTATACCAGAAGATGTGTTTAAAAATGTTCGATTATACCGGAGTAGACTTTCGCTGATAACTCAACCAATCGATGCGTTTCTACATGCCCAACTCAACCAAATTATTTTGCATCAAATCAAACTTATTAATGTGTTTTATTGTGTCCTTCAAATCCAAAAATGTATGCTGATTACTCAACAAGAACTTGTGTGAAAAACTGTCCAGGTGGAGACATTGACACTTATGCAGATGAACCATCCAGATTCTGTGTAAGAAAATGTCCTGGAAATACTTACATGGAGAACAGTACACGAACATGCGAATCGATTTGTAAGACAGGATTCGCAGATCCCCAGACTAAATTTTGTATTGCTGTCTGTCCTCAATATACTTATGGACATATTGCACCAGGAGGTATAAAGACTTGCAAATCTTAATGTCCGACTGAAAATCCCCTCATATATGCATAAAACTCAAATAATTTATGCATGACTTAATGTCTTGAAGTATATCATACTTATCGTGATCCAACGACCAGAAGATGTGTAAAAATATGTCCAATAAATGAATCAATGTATGCTGATAATGTATCGAGAATATGTCGCACCCAATGCCCTGTAAATTATTATGCAGATTATTCAACGAGATACTGTGTAAGTCAATGTCCATAAACACCAGCACTTTTTGCAATTTTAGACACAAGAGTATGTTCCGATAAATGTCCAATAAACAGTTGGGCTGATAATAAGACCAGAACATGTGTTTTAGACAAATGTCCTTCATCTCCAGATAATTATGCTGATAATTCAACATGGAGATGTGTGAGTTAATGCCCTACAAAACCAATGACTTGGGCTGATAACTCATCAAGAACTTGTGTTCCTCAATGTCCAAGCAATCCTGATTACTATGCTGATAATTTCACTCGTAGGTGCGTTTACCATTGTTCACAGGAAACTTTTGCTGACAGTACAACAAGAAATTGTGTTGAAACTTGTCCAGATGGCTGGTTTGGAGTCAACAGTACGAGAAGATGTTAACAAGTTTGTCCATCAGAATAATTTGCAGACATTCTCCTCCATTTATGCGTTCAAAAATGTTCAGTTGACCCAATATTTTATGGTAATCCTGATACTCATGTTTGTGTTAAATAATGTCCAGCAGTAAACAACAGTTTTGGTAATCCCCTCACTCAAGAATGTGTAAATTATCAACTTGATGGGTTCTCTGGTTGTCCAGCAACTTATTTTGCAGAAAACTACACAAGGCTTTGCGTACCTGTGTGTCCATTTAAAATCAACGATACTCGTATTGATACTTATGGAGATAACTCAACATGGAAATGTGTTGCTGTTTGTCCTGCTGGAACATAAAATACTTTTGCTGACAATTCTACAATGAGATGCGTAAAAACCTGTCCATCCTACCCCGAATATTATGCTGAGTAATACAGTCGAAGATGTGTTTCTTTGTGTTTGGAAGCAAACAGTACATTTTCAGGAAGTTTTTCTGACAACTCAACAAGAAAATGCGTTGAAATATGCCCATCAACACCAGATTACTTTTCTGATAACTCAACTCGAAGATGCGTATTTTACTGTCCTAAGAACCCTCTGACTTTTGCAGATTATTCAACTCGAAGATGCGTATCAATTTGTCCTTCCACACCTGATATTTACGGTGATTTAAGTACAGGAAGATGTGTTGACATGTGTCCAGAAAATTAACAAACTTACGCTGATTATTCAACTCGTCTTTGTGTTAAAGTATGTCCAACCATTCCTTCACTTTACGGATAAAATGTAACAAACTTTTGTGTCGCTTAATGTCCTGACGGAACTTTTGCTGATGATTCTTCAAGACTTTGTGTCGCAGTTTGTCCCGAATACCCCGATACATATGGAGATCCTTCAACTAACAAATGTGTTGAAAGATGTCCTTAAATTCCAGACTTGTATGCGGATGGAATAAGCCAAGAATGTGTGTCCCGATGTCCAACTGGGTACTACGCATAAAACGCGACAAGAAGATGTTTACCAAATTGTCCACATGATAAAATTAATTATGCCGATAACAAGACCAACAAATGTGTTGAAAGGTGTCCTGATTCGCCAAGTCAATATGTCACTTATGGAGACAACAGAACACAAAGTTGTACCATTCAATGTCCTTCATAACCTTTTACTTATGCTGATAACATAACAAGGATTTGTCTTACAATTTGTAACAACGTCACAAATGGAGGGTATGCTGACAATTAAACAAGAGTTTGTGTACAAAAATGTCCTGATTTAACTTATGGAGACATCACAACCAGATACTGTGTAAGGTATTGTCCTTAAGGTTGGTATGCTTACACAGTGACCAACATGTGCGTAAGAGAATGTCCTGCACCTTTCTATGCTGACCCTACAACCTAAAGATGTGTTTAAGTATGTCCAGTATCGCAGTTATTGTTTGGATAACCTTTTGGACGCACTTGCACACCAATATGTCCAGAAACCACTTATTCAGACTTCACAACTCAACGTTGTGTTACACAGTGCCCATCCAAGAATTAAACTTTGTTTGCTTATGATACTTTTGGTTTTAACGATACAAACGAGTGCTTAGATTAATGTCCAGTTCCTTTATATGGTTGGCCTGTGACATACGTCTGCGTTGATGTATGCCCTGATCCTTATTACGAAAATATTACAGACCACAGATGTTACAAATGTCCATAAGAATGCGCTTCTTGTAATTACCCTCAAATGTGTCTTACATGCATTTAAGGAAGATTTTTATACTCAGGTCGATGTGTCCAAAGTTGTCCAACATTCCCTGTGATTACGTATGCAAATCCCAACAGATAATGTGGAACAAGTTTTTAGTGTACTCCGGGATATTTTGCATTAAATGTAACAAAATCTTGTGTACAAACGTGTCCTTCTGGTTACTTCAAAAATAATTTACAGCAAACATGTTAATCTTGTCAAAGAGGATGCAACATATGCACCAATTCTTCAAATTGTATTGTATGCGACAGTCAAGCTGCTATTTGGTATCAGTTCCAGTGTTATACTTTTTGCTCTGCCTTACGTAAATACTACACAGACAATGGATGCGTGAGTCAATGTCCTGATGGTACATTTTTAAATTTGACAACATGTCAAGCTTGCAGTTCAATTTGCAAAACATGCAATGTGCAGCCATAAAATTGTATAAAATGTTCTGATGGGTATTATTTATCGAACAACTTGTGTGTATAAAAGTGTCCATCAAATTCGAAGGCAGTTTTGTAGAATGATTCTTTAGTTTGTAAGAGTTGTTCTGTAGTGAACTGTACAACCCAACCCCTTACATACACAGTGACTCAATTTGTTGATAATTTCCAGTATAAGATTCAGCTAAAATTCAGTGAGCCAGTCGATATACGGGGATAAATTGACAAAATTATCGCTTTGAAGAAAAAGACAGTAAGGAGACTGTTGCAAATTACATTTTAATATTTGGATTACACCATTATTGATTACGGCAACGGTCTTTATGAATTCATATTGAACAACTACGATCCCAGTCTGGGTGATAACCAGTTCTAATTACAGATTTTAAATCCAGAACAGATTCAATCTTAATCGGGCCAACTCCCTGATACCACCAGGAAAACGATTTAATTCGATTCTGCCACTGCTTACTCAATCAAAGATTATAATCCTGTATTTACTACCGTCAACTTGATAGGAATCTTTTTAGCAATGTTCTTGTTACTCCTTACTTTCTGGACTGATTACAGCGTATGGTCCCCAACATTCGATTACATGCAACTCATTATGACTGTCTTCTTGGTCAATGTCACATTACCTCCGTCTCCAGTATATGCACTTGGAGCCTTCAATTACGCTCTTTTTACTTTCCTTCCTAATTTCTTCACTAACGAATTACCTGCTGCATAATACGACCCTAATGTTATGAATCCAAGCGTTTACTCTGTAATAAAAGATTTTGTTTTCTTAAGGAACATGGGTCAACTTTACTTCATTCTTTTAGTTATGGCTGTATTTTTGTTAATTACGTTCGGATTCAGTAAGAAGTTCTTCAATAAATCTGTAAAAAGTTGGTGTAAAAAATTCATTCGATAAAAGTTTTGGAAGAAATATCTTTTTGGAATTATCAACATTTTGTTTTTACCTGTCTTTTTGATGGGGTTACTAAACTTAAGATATTACAAAGTTAGAAATGGTCTTTAAGGTTTCTCAATTTTTAGTTCATGGTTGTTTATGGTCTCTTTCTTGGCCGTAGCGGTATATTTTGCTTTCAAGATTAAAAGATTGGTATCTCAACATCCCAATACTTACTTAATGTTGCAAAAAGCTTATAATTTTATCACATTCCAAAAAATAGTTTTAATAAACAATCCAATTCATCATTTTATTGACGATAAGAATGAAATTGACTTGAAAAAAGGAAAAGAGCCGAAAATAAATGGACTTCGTATTTTACCATTCGACCTTGAGACAAGAATGGGTCCAATTTAAATTACTGCTCCATTTATAAACTTCGTGTACAAAATGCTGATTGCATTGTTCATAACTGCTTGTTATGAGAATTCAATTGTTCAGATATTTTTTTTCATTTTGACCAATGTAGTTTACTCAATTTACTTGATACTGAAAAAGCCTTACATCAGAATTGGATGGAAAGAATTCACCTCTGAAATGATTTTCCACAACATGATCGTGGTGAGTTTGATTTTAGTTGTAATTTTGGTATTTAAGATCCAAATGAACTCCTTGTCATCAGACACCAAAAACCTAATGGGAACAATTATCTGCATATTGACATTGTACGGCTTGATTTCAAATTTAATTCACTTCATTTATCGTGCCTACAATTACTACTTTGATAATTTATGGAGAAAGTTTGTTCAGACTTAACTTTTTAAGGAAAATTACACTGTTTAACATTTCTAACTTGTAAAAAAATACACAGAAAAAGAGTAACTTCTTATAAAACAAACCAGACCCAGAAACTAATTTCTCGAAGCAATTAAAATATAAAAAGGTGAGTCATTGGCCGGTATGGTATTGAGAGATCCTAACCACACAAAATCCTAAAAGGAATTTAAGGAGATTAAGTTGAGGCCAAATAAGAGTCAAATGGTAAAATAAGACATTACAAGNATGTTTGAAACACTCTATAACGAGCATTAGAAATCAAACAAATCTGCACGCAGTTCATAAAGGTTGTCGAAACCAGAGAGAGAAAAAGTTCGTCGTTAGATTTTCACCAATATGGAAGCAATAAAAGAAGAGGAATACGAGCCTGTAAGGCTTGTTGACAACAGGCTTTAAGACAGTATGATGAATGATGATGGCGAAAACAAATTACTGAACTTGTCTTTAGCAGAGGAAAACTTGTTATAGAAAAGTTATGAGGAAGAACAGTACGACTTTTAATACATTGAGTAAGAATATCCTGAGGATACGCCACTGGAGGAAATAATGAAAGGATGCAANAAAGGAGACATCGTCATGCCCTGAATTAAATAATAAC
>JGI24214J29971_1024149_pt1 | contig 12705 bp, 1 predicted proteins | sample EnhBio_Anaerobic_3_FD_29971 | JGI IMG/M metagenome (IMG submission 29971)
TATCGTTACTATGCCACAATAGATGGCCACCAAAGGCCTTTTCGTTCCTGGAGGGAGCCAAACCCAGACTCTTCTCAAATGGACGAAGGATGTTGTCAAAGGTTACGAGGGTGTCACAATTGCCAACATGGGCTCGAGCTGGCAAAATGGGTTGGCCTTTGCAAGTTTAATTCATCGATTTGAACCACACTTGATTGATTTTTATGGCCTCAACCCCCAAGAACCTGAGGCAAACTTGACCAAGGTCAAAGAAGCCCTTGGCAAGCTCGGGATTTTTACCAACCTGGATCCTCGTAGATTTCCGATTGCTCCTATGTCCAGTCAAGTCATGATCATTATCACCGAGCTTCATAAGAAATATGGAGCAATGGCCATTCCCGATGTTCAAGAAAAGAAAGAAGATGGTGAAGGTAGCAAATCAGCTCCAGGAAGTCCATCAACCACCCTCTTAAGGACCAAATCAGAACTCCTTGCCCCAAGAAATTTCTTAATTACACCAAAATTAACACAACCCAAAGTCACACAAATTGAATCAAAATCACAAATGTCACTTAAAGATATTGAAGCTTTAGTTGCAACTGGTGTCCGAAAAGTTTGGATTCCCGATGAAACTCTTGGTTGGAGACAATGTGCTGTCCTTGGTGAGGAAGAAAACAGTCAACTTTGGTGTAAAGATGTCTCCGATGCCCTAGAATTTTTTGCCCAAAGTTCTGTGTGCAGTACCGTAAATGAAGCTAGTTTAACACCACTTGCAAATATGATTGCCTTACCTGATATGCATGAGGCTGTTATCCTTAACAATATTTGCAGTCGTTATAAGAACGATCAAATCTATACATTTGTTGGACCGATGGTTATCTCTGTCAATCCATTCAAACAATTACCAATTTATGGTGATGAAACTATTCGTGAATATCAAACTGCTGATGATGATCTTGCGAAGAAACTTCCTCCACATTTATACGCCCTCTCAAAATCTGCCCTTGACAATCTGATCTACAGGAGAAAATGTCAATCAATTGTTATTTCTGGTGAATCTGGCGCTGGAAAAACCGAGGCAACAAAAGTTATTCTCGGACACATTAGTAAAGTCACTGGAGGAACGCATCAAGAAGGAATGTCTCAACGTATTTTGGCGACAAATCCAATTTTAGAAGCTTTTGGAAATGCTCAGACTGTTAGAAATAACAATTCTTCTCGTTTTGGTAAATTTATCAAAATTACAGTTGACGCTGCTGGAATTTATAAAGGAGCTTGTATCCAAAACTACCTCCTTGAAAAAACCCGTGTTGTCCACCAGGAACCTGGAGAGAGGAATTATCACTCCTTTTATCAACTTTTGGCGGGAGCCACAGATGAAGAAAGAAAAAAATTTCATCTTTTAAAATCACCAAATGATTATAAATATTTAACTCATGGTGATTTACCTCAAAATGGATCAACAATTCAAAGAGATGATGCAGGTCAATTGAAATTGGTGAGAGAAAGTTTTACTTCTTTGGGTATTGGACCTGAAGCTCAAGAAAAATATTTTAATATGTTGTCTGCTATATTACATCTTGGAAATATCGAATTTGAAGGAGATGAACAGACCAAGATTGCAGCAAGCTCGAAAGATAGAGTAGCAATGATTGAAGGAATGTTGTCTATGCCTCAAGAAAAGATATCAATTTTAGAACATGCTCTTACTCACAGAACCTTTCCTGTTCCTGGAAAGAAAGGTGAAACAATTACAATTCCTTTGAATAAGGAAAGTGCAATTGAAAATCGAGATGCTCTTGCCAAGTGCTTGTATACAAAGATGTTTGATGAATTGATCTTTCAATTAAATGCAGCTGTTTCAGGAGCTCCACCTGATCCATCTGATGTCTGGATTGCTATCTTAGATATTTATGGTTTTGAAAATTTTGAAAAGAACAGTATTGAACAATTTTGTATCAACTATGCAAATGAAAAACTTCATAATCAATACAATCTTCATTTGTTCAAATTAGAACAAAAAGAATATGATGCTGAAGGAATTCCATGGAATAATATTGAATTCGTTGATAATGGAGCTACAATTGATTTATTAGAAAGACCTAATCATGGACTTTTGGGAATTATGGATGAAGAAGTGAAAATGCCAAAATCAAATGATTCAACTTTGATTTTGAAGTTTTCTCAAAAACATGCGAAACATGCACGATTCACTTGGGATCCACGTGAACAAATGTCATTCTTAGTAAAACATTATGCCGAAAGTGTTGTTTATGATGTTGAAGGATGGATGCAAAAAAATAAAGACGCCTTAAATGAAGATGTAGTGAAAGCAATGATGAAATCAACAAATCCATGGTTAACTGATTTATTCAAAGATGATCTTCCTCCATCAGATGCACCAAATCCAGCAGGATTGAAAGAACCTGTTCGTCCTGGACCTCAAAGAGCTGTTACTGCTCAACCGGGTGGACTCTTAGCTGCTCATTCCATGCGAGGTGGAATTGCATTTGGACAACGAAGTGTGTCTTCAGATAAAATGACAGTTAATCGAAGTCTTTCAGAAGTTGGAAATGATAAACTTGGTGTTGTTGGAAAACAAGGTTCAACTATTTCAGGAACAACTCCAAGAACTGCAGGAAACAAAATTACTGTTTGTAAGAAATTTGAATTGGATCTTCATTCCTTAATTGAAACTTTGGATTCATCAGAACGTCATTATGTTCGATGTATTAAACCAAATGCTGAAAGTGCACCAGATAGATGGGACGTATTAAAAGTTATTGCTCAATTAAGAAGTAATGGTGTCGTTGAAACCATCAAACTAAGAGCAGCTGGTTATGGTCATCGATCAAATTTTGCTTCATTCTTTGGAAGATTTTCCATGCTTGGATTATTTGAACAAACTCCTGTGGCTATAAGAGCATTCATGGAACAAGTCGTGCCGTTTGCGACTGAAAATACAGATTGGGCTTTAGGAAAAACCAAATTATTTATGCGTGATCATATCTCTGATACTCTTGAAAAAGAGAGAAAACAACAAAGTGGAGGAAAGATTTTAAATATTCAAAAATACATCAGAACATTCAATTGTTTCGAAGAATTTCTTCGTAGAAGAGAATATCGTCTTGCAGCGATGGTATTTCAAAAATATTTTCATCGTATTATTGCTGAACAAAAACTTCAACAATTGATTTCAATGAAGAAGATTTCAATTTTGATACAATCAAGAATAAGAACAAGAAATGCTGAAATTGTACTTCATGAAAAGAAGGTGATGGCTCACTCAGTGTTGACGGTACAAAAATATGTACGAAGAGTGAAAGCACAAAATTTGTTAGAAGATCACAGAGAGCACAAGAAAGCAGTTATTGTTATTCAAAAATCAGTTCGACAAGCTAATTCGAAGATCTTGTTTATGTCTCATCGCGAAATGAGACATGCCGTAATTACAATTCAAAATCAAATTAGAGTGGCTTCTGCAAAATTACAACATCATCTCTTGCACCAAGAACACTTGGCTCGTTTGGAAGCTGAAAGAATCAGACTTCAAAAAGAAAAAGAAGCTGCTGAAGAAAGAGCTAGACAAGAAGCTGAAAGAGCTCGTTTAGAAGCTGAAAGAATCAAACTTGAACAAGAAAGAGCTGAAGCTGAGAGAATTCGACAAGCAGCTGAAAAAGAAGCCGAGAGGGTAAGACAAGAAGCTGAAAGAGTTCGTGTCGAGGCAGAACGTGAAGCTGAACGACTTCGAGTTGAAGCTGAAAGAGTGAAGAAAGAGAAAGATACTGCTGAAGAGAAAATTCGTCAAGATGCTGAAAAACTTAGAATTCAAAAAGAAAAAGAAGAACATGAAGCAAAAGTTCAAAGAGAAAAAGATGAACTTGAAAGAAAACTTCAAAAAGCAAGACATGATGCTGAACAAGAAGTGGCAAGTGCAGCTGAAAGAGAGCAGAGAGAACTTGAAGAAAGACTTGAAAGAGAAGTTGAAGAAGAATTAAGACTTGAACAAGAAGCACAAGAGGCTGCCCGAAGAGTGGCTGAAGCTGAAGAAAGAAGACAACAACTTCAAAAACAAGCACTTGAACGAACTGCCTCAAAACCAAAATTAACTTTAGATCTTCCAACAATCGTTACTTCTTTTGAATCTGATTCTCCTGTTGAAGCTGATGGTCATTTATCACCAAAATATCAAAGTGTAATTGATAGAGATAACCAACGATATGAAGCTGAAAAACGAAGAATTGAAGCAGCTCAGCTTAGAGACGCTCAAGAAGCTGAAAAACGAAGATTAGATGCTGAACGTGAGGAAAAACGTTCATCTTGGTTAAGACAGAAAAAAGAAGAACTTCGTGCTGAAGCTCAAGAGAGACAGAAAAAAGCTGCTCTTGTGAAACGTGCGAGTTCAAAACAGTTGTTACCACGCAGTCCATCCCAGGCTCTCACGTCATCTGATCCTCCTTCTCCCTATACTACATCTGCACCACTTCCGGTTCAACGTCGACCAAGTCAAGCTGCTTTGTTCTCTTCAAGTCCAGAAGAATTTGTTATTGATCAAGCTTTATTAGAAGAATTAGAACAATTAAGAGCTGAAAATGCATCTTTGAAACAACAACAAAAATCAGCTGGTCAAGATCCAACTTGGTTGGAACGATTAAGAGCTGAAAACGCATTGAAACAACAAAATGCACCAGCTCCTATTCAAGGTCCAGTTAAACTTGATGATTCAGTTATGGAAGTAATTACCAATCTTGTTGAAGAAAAACATGAACAAATGGCAAAAGTTTTACATAAAATCAAAAAACAAACAACTGCGCTTTGTCATGCAATGGAAGATGCTAAAAACTTAAAATCAGAAGAATCTGAAGCAAGTGTTCAAGTTCACCAATCTGAGACTGTTGTTCATTCCCAAGCTCAAGAAATTGTGCATGCCCATGCTTGTGACGACTTACAATCTGTATTTGAAAGTCATTTTCAAAAACTTGGAAAAGATCAGAAAAAACTTCAAAAATCACTTTTTAGTCAATTTGAAGAACGTCAAACTCAAAAAGATAAATTTTTTCTTGAATCTCAACAAGTGTTTTTGGGTGAAATGGTTAAAATTCAAAATGATGCATTGAAGAAATTATCTACTAAATTCGCAAAGAAGACAACAAAGATTGTATCGAATGTCAATTCTGAATTGACTACCAATGTCGAGACACTCCGTGCTGATGTTGGAATTCAACTCGGGGGTATTAATATCCAAGTTGAAGAAATCAAAGCAGATCTTACATCTCATGATCATTCTATTAAACAACAACTCGCAATTTTTGAAGAATCAATTAAAAAACAACTTTCTGTTCATGAGACATCAATTAAACAAAAATTGTCTCGTCATGAATCAACTTTGAAACATAGAATGGAAGAATTGAAAAAACAAGTGACTGAAATTCCAGCACCAAAGAGTGATTCAATTTTGGATTTAAGTGCGATTGTTAATACTTTGGGAAGAATGAAACCAAAATCAAGTGAGGATGATACAACTGGATCAAGTGGATCTTCATCATCGTCATCTTCAAGTGAAGGAACTGAAAGTGATGCTGTGTCACCTTCTCCAAAACGAACTTCAAAAAAACATAGAAGTTCATCAAACCAATCTGAAGATGAATCAAGTGATACTGAAAAACCAAAGAAACCAAAACGAAAAAGATCATCTTTAACCAGAATGCCAACAATGGATGCAAGAAGACTTGAAGAAGTAGCTCCTGATGTTGATTTCGGAGGAGGATCATCAACTGGATCTGAAGAAGGACCAAATTTTGGATCTGATAAAGAAATTAATTTTGATGGAAGTTCAACTGATGATAAAACTGTTGATTTTGGATCAGATAGTGAACCTGTATTCAAAAATCTCAATTTTAATAACCTCCTTGGAGTCAATCCAACTGAACCACAAAAACGTGGTCCTTCACCTTCTCGTCCACCAATTGGACCACAAGATGTTTCATTTTCAGATCCATCTTTTGATTCTTTACCATCAGATGGTGCTTCATCAGCAGCTGGTTCTTTGAGTAGCAGAGGAGTTCGACCAGATCGACAACCATCTGTTAGTAAATTGACTGCACAACAAAAGAAAGCAGCTGCTATCGCTGCGGCTAAAGCAAAACGATCTCAAGGAAAGAATCAATCTGCAAATACAAGTCGAACTGATTGGGATGCTGATCAATCATTCACAATTGACCCAATGGAACTTGCCTTCAAACCTGCTCCTGGTCCAACATCAGATCCTTTTGCTGCTCCAAAAACAGAATCCAAAAAATCAAAATCCTCGAGTAGCAGTTCAAGTTCAAGTAGCAGTTCAAGTAATGATGATTCCAAACCTAAAAAGAATAAGCCTGAGCTCACTCCAAAACCAGAAGTTACTGTTCAAGTTGTTGTTACTCCAGCTGAACCTGAAGTTAAACCAACTCCTGTTGATAACTCATGGGATGTGGATGGTCCATCATTCGATGATCCACAACCTCAGGAACCTGAAGTCCAAGCAGTTGTGGTCACCCCAGTGGTCACCCCAACACCAACAACTAAGAAATCAAAATCGAGTTCTTCATCGTCATCAAGTTCAAGTTATGATGAGAATAAGGCTTTAGATCCAACTGCAACTGATTATTTTGCAAATATTATTGATTCTATGTTCGATCTTGGAGATCTTAATCAAACCCCTACACCTGAACCAGTCAAACCACCAGTTCAAAGTGAACATAACTATGATCAACAATTTATTCCTCAAGCTTTTGAAGAACCATTTAATAGTCATTTTGAAGCTGATCCTCATCAATTTAATGTTGATGTTCAAAATGGATTTGATGGTCATTTTGATGATCAACCTCAAACAAAAGATTTAAGTGATCTTGGTGATCTTATGAATCAATTTGAAACTGTTACTCCTGTTGAGTTCAATGTGGAGCCAACCAAGGCGAAGAATGGAAGTTCTTCATCGAGTTCTTCATCTTCTTCATCTTCCAGCTCAAGTGATGACAGTTCCAAGAAACCACATCCTGTTGAAGAACCGGTTGCTGTTGTCGTTCAGGTGGAAGAACCAGTCGTCGTTCCTGAACCAGTTGTTCCTGAACCAGTTGTTCCTGAACCAGCAATTGATCTTGGCTCTTTTGATGATTTGGCCCATGATTTCCAACAAGTTCATATCCCTGAACCTCAACCTGAACCAATCCAAACCAAGAAATCAAAATCCTCTTCATCTTCAAGCTCGAGTTCTTCTAGCTCTGATGATCATTCTGAAAAAACTTCAAAACCAGAACTAATCCCAGAACCAGTCATTGAACAACCATTCCAAAGTGATTTTGATAATTTGATGGCTGAATTTCAAGAAGTTAATATTCCAGATCCAGAACAAATTGCAGTTGGACATCAAGTTTCTCAATTGCCTGTTGATGATTTCAGTCAATTTGATGATTTGAAATTTGATCCAGTTCAGGAATTTACAACACCAGAACCTCAACTCGAGCCTCAACCTGAACCAGTCAAAACTCAAAAATCAAAATCATCCTCTTCATCTTCATCCTCCTCGAGCTCAAGCTCTGATGATCATTCTGAGAAAACTCCAAAACCTGAACCAGTACCTGAAGTGATTGAACAAATTGTTGAACCAACATTCCAAAGTACTGATTTTGATAATATGATGGCTGAATTTCAACAAAACACATTTGAAGCTGATGTTACTCCAAAACCTCAACCTGTTCAAAATCTTTTTGAGGAACCTGAACATTTTGAAATTCGTACTCCAGAACCCGAGCCTCAACCCGAACCAGTCCAGACTCAGAAGTCAAAATCATCATCTTCCTCGTCTTCTAGTTCATCATCATCTAGTTCTGAAGACCATTCTGAAAAACCAAAAACTGAACCAGTACCCGAAGTGATTGAACAAATTGTTGAACCAACATTTCAAAGTACTGATTTTGATAATATGGTGACTGAATTTCAGCAAGATACTTTTGAAGTTGATGTTACTCCAAAACCCCAACCTGTTCCAGTTCCTTTTGAAGAACCTGAACATTTTGAAATTCGTACTCCAGAACCCGAGCCTCAACCTGAACCTGTCAAAACTCAAAAATCTTCATCTTCATCTTCATCATCCTCTAGTTCCTCATCTAGTTCTGATGACCATTCCGAGAAAACTCCAAAACCTGAACCAACCCCAGAACCAACCTTCCAAAACACTGATTTTGATAATATGATGGCTGATTTCCAACAAAATACTTTTCATGAAGTTGATGTTACTCCAAAACCTCAACATGTTCAAAGTCCTTTCGAAGAACCTGAACATTTTGAAATTCGTACCCCAGAACCACATATTCCAGATCAATCATTTGAAATGCCAGATTTTGGAAGTGGTCTTGATGATTTGATGCAAGATTTTCAACAAGTTGTTGTACCTGAACCGCAACCAGAACCTCAACAACCAGAACCAACCAAAACCAAATCAAAATCATCATCTTCATCCTCAAGTTCGAGCTCATCATCAAGCTCTGAAGACCATTCTGAAAAACCACCAAAACCTGAACCAGTACCTGAACCAACTCCTGAAACTATTGAACAGGCTTTTCAAAGTACTGATTTTGATAACATGATGGCTGAATTTCGACAAAATAGTTTTGAAGCTGATGTTACTCCAAAACCTCAACCCGAACCAACACATCAAGATCCATTTTCACAACCAGAAACCTTTGAAATTCATACACCTGAAGTTGTACCTTTTGAGGTTCCAGATTTTGGAACAGGTTTAGATGATATGATGAACGATTTCCAACAAGTTGTTGTACCAGAACCTCAACAAACCAAAAAGTCAAAATCATCATCTTCATCATCCTCTAGTTCATCATCATCTAGTTCTGATGACCATTCCGAGAAAACTTCAAAACCTGAACCACCTCCTGAAGCTATCGAACAGGCTTTTCAAAGTACTGATTTTGATAATATGATGACTGAATTTCAACAAAATACATTTCATGAAGTTGATCCAAAACCTCAACCTGTTCAAGATCCATTTGTTGAACCCGAAACTTTCGAAATTCGTACTCCAGAACCACATATTCCAGATCAACCATTTGAAATGCCAGATTTTGGAGCAGGTTTAGATGATATGATGAAAGATTTTCAACAAGTTGTTGTACCAGAACCTCCACAAACCAAAAAATCAAAATCATCATCTTCATCATCCTCTAGTTCATCATCATCTAGTTCTGATGATCATTCCGAAAAAAATCCAAAACCTGAACCAATCCCAGAACCAACTTTCCAAAGTACTGATTTTGATAATATGATGGCTGATTTCCAACAAAATAATTTTCATGAAGTTGATGTTACTCCAAAACCTCCTCAACATTTTCAAGATCCATTTGGAGAACCTGAAACTTTTGAAATTCGTCAACCTGGTGTTGTTCCAGAACAAAGTTTTGATCTTCCTGATTTTGGAGCAGGACTTGATGCCATGATGAACGAATTTCAACAAGTTGTTGTACCTGACCCTCAACAAACCAAAAAATCAAAATCTTCATCTTCATCATCCTCTAGCTCATCATCATCAAGCTCTGATGATCATTCCGAAAAAAATCCAAAACCAGAACTAATCCCAGAACCAGTCATTGAACAACCATTCCAAAGTGATTTTGATAATTTGATGGCTGAATTTCAAGAAGTTAATATTCCAGATCCAGAACAAATTGCAGTTGGACATCAAGTTTCTCAATTGCCTGTTGAACAACCATTCCAAAGTGGTGATTTTGATAATATGATGGCTGAATTTCAACAAGTTGCCGTACAACAAGTTGATGTTACTCCAAAACAACCTGTCACCAATCAATCCCCATTTGAAGAACCAGAAACTTTTGTTGTTAGACAACCAGTTGAACCAGTCCAACAACAACCTGTCATCACTCCTGCAGAATCCCATAAATCCTCTTCATCCTCTTCATCAAGCTCTAGTTCATCAAGCTCATCTGACGAGGATGAAAAACCAAAGGGTGGATTTCAAAGTGCTGGATTTGATAGTCTTATGGCTGATTTTCAAAATTCAACTCCAAAAGCTTTTGAGAGTGGAGGATTTGATTCATTGATGGCTGATCTTTCAAGTTCTGCATTTGGAGGTCAATCTTCATCACCAAGACCTAATAATATGAGTTTTGGAGATGGATTCGATGGAGTTGAACAATTTGAACGTGTGAAACCGCAACCTGCCCCCGCGCCCGCAAAAGCCTTTCCACTTCCAAATAAGAACGCCAATGGACAAAAACCAACGGAGACCTTCAGTCGTGATGTATTGCCACAAGTTGGACCTAGAGCTAAATCAATGGGTAATGAAGGATTTTCAAGAGATGTATTGCCAACTGTAGGAAGACCTGTTCAAGTTAGTCCTGGATTTGATGCTTTAATGGATGATCTGGGAAAACAAACCGGATTTGGATCCAGAGGAAAGATGGACTTTAATGATGATTTTATGAGACCAGGAGCAGGAGCAGGTGGTAGAGCTGTACCAAATTTTGGATTTAATGATTTTTCTGCTCCATTTGGTGTTGCAGATGATGTTAGTCCTGAAAGTTTTACTGAATTGATGGACGCCTTCACCAAATCTGTCAAAAACACTGGCATCCAGATTTCCAAAATTGAAGGACAATTACCTCATCATCAACGTGAATTTGGTGAAATTAGTGATGTTATCGATGAATTTGGAGATAATTTTTATGTTAATGAAAGACCTCCTGAAACAACTGAATTCAGTGAAACTGATTTGAATTCTCATATTTTGATTATGCAAACAAATATCACTGGACCTAAACTCCCCCAAAAGACAAAGAAATCCTCGTCATCCTCATCGTCATCGTCATCAGGTTCGTCCTCTTCAAGTGATGACAGCCACAGTGGAGAAGAACCAGGTGATCGAGCAGAATATAATAATCCTCAATTTGAAGAAATGAATAAAGCAATGGAACAATTAAACGCAGGATCAACAACTTCTATCCATAAAGCTCAACCTCAATTTGGAGATCTAAGTGATTTCAACACAGATCCATTTGGAGATAATTTTAGTGGAGGTCATGGTCATGGAAATCATGATTCAACATATACTTTGGGTGATCTTGATTCTCAGATGAAACAATTACAAGCAATGGAAAATGGCCCAAAACAAAAAGGATCATCAAGTTCTTCCTCGTCATCAAGTTCCTCTTCATCTGATGAACCAACTCCATATGCAAATCAAGAATTTGATGCTTTATCAAAACAAATGGAACAAATGACTCCTGGAGGCAGTGGAGGATCAGCTTCTGATCATCCGACTCAATTTGGACAATTACATGATCTTCGAGATTCAACTTTAGGAGATGTACCAAACCAATTTCGTTCAAATAGCAAATATACAGAATCTGATTTAGATTCTCAAATGTTTCAATTAATTCAAAATACAAATGACCAACCACATGCAACTGATTTAACACAAGTTGGACTTGATCTTCCAGATTATAGTCAGGTTGGACTTCCAACTGAACCAGAAAATTATCAAAACCCAGAATTTGAGGCGTTGAATTCATCAATGGAACAGATGCAAAGAATGAGTCAATCCGGACAACAGGTAACTGATTCAACTATTTTTGGAGATGTACATGATTTTAGTATGGATCAATTTCAAGATGGATTTGGAAGTCAGCATGGAATGAAAATTGGAGAATCAAGTGGATATACTGAAAATGATCTTGATTCTCAAATGCAAATGTTACAATTTTCTGTTAATTCAGGTGGAATTGATATTGATGATTTTAATTTTGAAGGTCAACAACAAATTAACCATGTTGATCAACAACAATCAAACCACCAAGACCAAAGCAGCAGTAGTAGTCAATTTTTAGATTCTCAATTTAATGAACTTGATATAAGTGAATATGAAACAACTCAATTTAATGCTCCTACATCATCAGAACCAACAACACAAGGATTTGAAAGTAGTTTTGATCCAGGGCAATTTGATACGAGTGATTTTCAAGATCTTGAGGAGCAATTAGATCCACAACCAGCAGTGAAAGCAGTTGATACACATAAGAAGAAATCCTCAAAATCATCTAAATCATCCTCTTCATCAAGTTCTTCATCTTCATCTTCATCTTCATCAAATGATGATGATAAAAAATCAAAAAAAGATAAAAAATCATCAAATGGTTCAAAAAAACAAAAAATTGATCTACCTTTAAAAAGTGCTGAACCAGGTGAAGACAAAAAAGAAAATCCTGCTGTTGCTGCAGCCACATCACCTCGAGGTGTCGCCTCCCCAAAAGGATTACAATCTACTCAAGTCGTTGCAAAATGGGATTATGAAGGTGAAGAAACACATCTTTCATTTAAAGTCGGAGATGTTATTACAGTGGTTGCATCACATCCAGAAGATGAATGGTGGTATGGTGAATTAAATGGAAAGAAAGGATATTATCCCAGAAACTACACAGAGCTTATTCGAAAACCAATTGGGCTTGTCCGAGTCAGATCCAAACAAATATTAGGAAAAGTTAAAAAATTAGATGCACTCTTAGCATCACCAAGAGGAATGTCCAAACTAGACGAAGAAAACGACTAGAGCAGACATTAAGAAAGAAATTTTATTATAGGAAGGAAACAAACAAATTACTCATAGCCCCCAGATTTTGTTGTACATTTGTATCATACATATTTAAATAAATTTGTTTCAAC
>JGI24214J29971_1046690_pt1 | contig 12690 bp, 1 predicted proteins | sample EnhBio_Anaerobic_3_FD_29971 | JGI IMG/M metagenome (IMG submission 29971)
GAGATTTGTCTGAATTTCATTTCAACATTTGGCATTGATCGCGAAAATCTTCGAAAATGTTTGAGAAAATCATCGCGTCGTTTCTCAAACGTTTTGTTGCGCGATATGTCGATATCAATGCTGATCAATTATCCGTTCAATTACTTTACGGTCGTCCGATCGTTGTGGAAAACTTAACTTTTCATCGATCGGCATTGAATTTTGATATTCGAACAAAATTAAAATTGCCGATCGAAATCGAATCGCTTCACGTGGGAAAAATTCAATGTTCGTTCGTTTGGAGTTCGTTATTTTTTCGTTCGACATCCGCTGCATTTATAATTCGAGTTGAAAACGTTCGAGCGATTATAAAACCGATTGTTCTCGATGATCACGAAGACGAAAACGATGAATTTAACGAGACAAATGAAAATTCACGAGAACAGAAGAAAAAAACGCTTTTAGATTTGGCCGAACAACAATTAGAAAAAGAATCCGAATATCTCGGTCAAATAAAATCGTCGTCGTGGAGTATTCGTCGCCTTATTTTATCATTTTTGGAAAAAATTCAAGTTCAAATCATCGATGTCGATATTTGTTATCGAAGTTTTACCTCAGATAATATTTCCTATAAAGTTGGCCTTGCTTTTGATAATATTCAAATTTCCAATGAATTATCGAATGAAAATATGAATCGAAAAGTTTTTCAAGTTCAAAATCTCGGATTTTATGTTGATCCAGAAACATCAGTGAACACGCATCAATATCTTCTCGTTCCGTCGAATTCAATGAAAATCTTTTTGACTCAAAATTATTTTCGATCGTCTTTAGTCGATCGACGTCAACCTCGTTATGAACTTCAATGGACGTTTGACAATTTAAATTTGAAAACAGATGCCGAACAAATTCGAATTCTTTCTGATGTCGTTCGTTTTATTCAATACGCAACGACACATCGAAAATTTATCAACAATCCGAGTCGACCCGATGAAAAAGTTTCGAAGAAAAACGTCAAATTCTGGTGGCGTTACGTAACGTTGGTCATTATTCGAACACAAAACTATTTGAAAACACCAATTGGAAATGATCAAACGCATACAACGACAAATTTTTGGTTTCAAAAAGATCTTTTTTGCGAACGTTTGAAACAATTGAGTCTTTATAAACGTTTTTATCGTTCGTATTTGGATCAAAAATCTTCGAAACGTTCAACGACGAATTCGTTAACAGAAAAAGATTTCGAATTGATGAAACAAATCGAAATGGAATTTGATCTCAATTGTTTATTAAGAATTCGTCGATTTATTTTTCGTGAACGAGCGAATGAACAAGTTCATTTACGTCAAAATCAAAGTGAACCGGCGAGTTCGTGGTACATGAGTTACGCTTATTGGGTTAGTAACAAAGTTGTTGAAACATGGCGAACAGGACCATCGACCAATGACGTCAATTCGAATCCAACACCAACACCAACATCGATGATTCCGTTAAATGAAAATGATCAACGATTACAAGAACAAGTCAATACATTTATCGCTCAATCATTAGAAGATCAAGATTTATCACAAAATCGTCGAGATGCGTTGTATTTACGTTTAGAATTCGCTTTAGCATCGGTACAAATCGATCTTCTAGCAAAAAATGAACCCATTTTCAGTTTCTCATTGAACAATGTGTCTGTTTTAACAGAATTGAAGCCAAGACATCAATCCGTTCTCGTTTATCTTCGACTCGATGATTTAACTATTCGAGATCGAGTTCGAACCGATGCGTTTTCAACAATTGTTTGTCCAGAGCAACGTCATCAAGAATCATCGATGAGTTCTCAACGTGCTCCTGTTTTTGAACTTTCCTTTGAATCCAATCCTCCATCTCAACAATCAAATACGAAACGTCTTTCATTTGTGATCGCTGTTCGAAGTCGTGGTCTCGGTTTAGTTTGTTGTCCAATGTCAGTCGAACGTCTACGAGATTTTTTCTTATCGGCTTATCTCGAACCCATATCTCAACCATCAGTTCCGGCATCTCCAGCACCGAACACAATTCTTCAACATTGGACTCATTTGAAAGATCGAACAACAAAACAAATTCGATCAGCATTCGAACAGCTTTTTTCAACATCCACGACAGCAAAAATGTCTTCCACAAGTGTTAAAAACATAAAACAAGGTCAACGACGATCTAAGAAAAGATTTGAAATTTATTTGGATATTTGTGCACCTCAAACGATTATTCCTCAATCATCGGATCGAGCATTGATCATGGATTTTGGTTATTTAACATTTTTTAAGGATGAATATAGTCAATCGAATTGTCTATTGAAAAATTGTGATATGCACAATACGGGATCAACATCTCCATCGACATTGACCGATTATTTTCAACAACGACCATATTTTTTCAATGAACAAGTTTCATCACCTGTCACATCGAACAGCAACGATGGTGATGATGATAATGAAGAATTTTGCACACCTGATAGTTCACCTTCAGCAACGGACGAAATTCTCGAAGTTGAAACAACAAATTATCCGATTAATCTTATTCCTAGAGAGCAAAGCGTTTCACCTATATCTGACAATAAAAATCTTCATTATTCATCTTTTTCACTTTCACTTTGTGATATGCAATTGGGTTATTTAACTTATTCGAATAATCAAGCATCAAATCGTTTGTCTTCCATTATTGAAAAATTTGGCGTTTGTTTTCTTATTCAATATCGAACGGTTGAAACATTTGATCAATCTTTACCTTTAGTCAAAGTTTCGGGAACATTACCTAAAATCATCGTTCAACTCGATCCGTTGCGTATTGAAACGATTGGCGATACGATTCATCAATGGGATTCGTTTATTTCGAAATTAACACCAACGATCAAGACAAAATCCGATTCAAATAACAGTTTATCAACATCAGAAACTCTTTTTAACAACGTCGATGCTCGTTTATCAGTTGATTTTCGTATCAACGAAATTAGCGTTCGATTAAGTGATGAACCTCGAGCGTTGAGCGAAATTCGAGTTGAAAATATCGCTTTGACGGTTTTCAATCAAATCAATAAGAATACCGTCAAATTTCGCGTTCAAACGCTGATGATCGCCGATGCCATTCAAAATCACGGCAAAGATTACGAATTACTTTTAACAAGTAATCGTGCATTGGAAATTAACACACAAACGGGAAGTTTAGACGAATTATCGAGAATTTTTACGTATGATGAAGACAATTATTTGATTCGTGTCGATATTATTTCTGTTCGAGACAAACAAACGGGAGACAATGATGTCAAAGTCGAAGTACATGTGAATAAATTACATCTCGTTTTTAATCCCGAAACTTTATCGATTTTAACAAATTTTATTGTCGAGACAAGTCATCGAATAAAAACGATACGTCGTCAACCTGTAGAAGAACAAAATACAATTCGAAATTCAACACAAAAGAAAAATCTCACAACGTTTCAAATCAACAGTGAATTTCAAGAATTGAGCATTTTATTCGTCAATGTTTTAACGATCAAAGCTCACGGCAAACGTTTTCTCGGTACAAAATTAGAAAAAATTGCTGCAGCAAGAATCAAAGGCGCTTCGTTAAACGTCACACTCGAACCATCGACGTTCGTTGAAGCTGAAATTTGTGTTTTACAAATGTTTAATCTTCTTCAAGATTCGTCAAATTTCAATCGATACGAACAAACGAGCGCAATCGTTGATCTCGGCATCGATGAAAAACAAACAGTTAGTCAAAATTTTCATCAAGATGAACTTCGACCTGTCAAAGCGTTTTATCTTTCGTATATCAAACAAAAAGAAGAAGATCGAGATTTAGAAAATCTTTCCATTGAAATTGCATCGGTTTGTTACACACATTCGCCTAAAATCATTTCGAAAATAACGACGATGTTCAAATACATCGCTCAACATTCTCATTCGAGTGCTGCGATTCAAATGAAAAAAGTGAAACAAAATGTTTTGAAACAAGGAACGATGTTACTCAATCAAATTGTTTTGCCCCATGAATCAGTTTCAGAAACCGATGAAATTTCTCGACAATTGAAACTAAATTTTCTTTTGGCCACACCGATTCTAATCTTTGGTCCTCAATCAACTGATTTTCCAAATAACGATCGATTAGTGTTTCATCTGGGTGATATTCGAATCGAAAATGATGACAATCAACCATCGACTTACGGGATCAACATCAATAACATTAATTTCTTTTCCATTGATTTAGAACACGAATTTCGTCATAATCAAGGCGTTAATCTCATTCGAATGTACAAAGAACCTCATCATCGATTGAGAATTCTCGATAATGTTTCTATTCAATTGTGTTTACAACTTTCTGATTCATCGATGAGAATCGATTCGAAATTACTCGCACCTGTTCAAATGTTTTTAGGTAAACATCAAATAACTCTTTTACAACAAGTGATCGGCTCATTGACGTATGACGATGTTGATCAAATCGATGTTCCATTACCGAGCACGCCCAATGATGATTCTTTACTTTTGTTCGATCAAGAAGATTTACAAAGAGACGATTCGTCATCGAACAAAGCTTTTAAAACGTTTGCGATGCATTTTGAACTTCCAACATTAATTCTCGTCTTTCAAGCCGATTTAGAACTCGAACCAACGAATGTTTGTCAAGCGATTTTTACTGAATTTCACATGTCATTTGAACAACCACATCCATATCGTAAAAAACTCAATTTACGTTTAAAATCTCTTCAAATTATCGATAATCTCGTTAAAGTTGATCAATGTCTTTTCTCAACACGATGTCGAAGAAATTCATCGTCGAATCATTTCTCATCGGATCATATTTTGGCGTTATCAGTGCCAACAGAAAAAAGATCGAATCATCGTTTACACGATCGTTTCTCTCCAAGTTCAGTTCCAGCGTACATGGAGAATAACGACAGTTCAACGTGGACATTATCAACATTGATGTCAAGTTCGATACGATCGACATCTGTTCCAATGCCCGCTTTTATCGACATTGACATCACTCTGATGGATAAACGACATGAAGATTACAAAGGTTTGAATATTATTGCTGTTGCTCAATTTGGTGAAGTGAATATCGAATTCGTCATATCGACTTGGGTGATGCTCTTTGATATCATTGGTCTAATTGGTGGACGACCTCAATCATTTCCTACAGGTTCATCAGACAATAAAGACAATATTCGAGTTTCTGATACAGATTTAATGCAAATTTCGATTCATATTGATGCTGTGTCTTGTCTTCTCCATGATGATCATATTCCACCGATTCGAATTTCTCTTCAACGTTTCAATTGTGAAATTCAAAATATTTTAACTCGAGAAAAAGCTTTGAAAACATTGACCATCGATGGAAACTTAGGTTCAGTTTCAGTTCGCGATTTGTCTCCATTTGGTCAATTGTATGAAGAACGTTTCTGTACGAGTGGAACCAATGCATTGAAATTTATTTATACAAAAGAAGAAGATCTTCAACCAGAAGCTTCAGCAAATTTTCCCTCACGTTTACAACTCTATTTACGAATGACATCTGTTCAATATATTCATACGCAACGTTTTTTGATGGATTTGATACATTTCTTCGATCGATTTCAACATAGTCAAGATTGTTACAATCGAATACGATCTGCAGCTGCTGGACAAGTCATTAGTTGTTCAGCTGGACGATCGACTGGAATCAAATTGAACATAGAAGCGGGAAGTCCAATTCTAATTTTACCTGAATATGCATTGAATAAACCGGTGATTGCGCTTCATCTGGGTCACATTATCATTAGAAATGAGTTTCTTTTCGATGGTGAACAGGGAACGTTAACATCGTTGATGAATAAAGAACAAAAATCGAAATGTTTACTCGATGTGATCAACGTTCAATTTCAAGATACGCAATTGTATTCAGCAATGTATTGTAAATTAGATTCGAATATAAAAACAACGGTTCAATTTTCAACATTTGGTTTTCATCCCGTTCGAAATGATCGATCGTCAATGTTACGTAAAAATGCTCAGTTAAATATTCAAATCGAACGAAATTTAGATAGTTCTTTGGATCATTCATCACCAACGTTCAGCGTTAAAGCTGATCTTTCGTCAGTCGATATTCTCGTTGATACGTCTCAATACGCCCTTGTTCGAGGAATTTTAGCGTATAATCTTGGCGAACAATTAGAACAACCAACACGAGCCGCAATGATCGTCGACGATCCGCGTTGCGTTTCGACGGTTTTGACCGGTGACGTTTATCTCGATATGATTTTCATCATTCAAATGGTAAACGTTGGTTTTGAAATTTTCATTCCGAACGATTCAAATTTGTATTCGCTCGGTTATTGTGCTTTTTCTCGTTCGAGTTTTTCATTTGAAAAATATTCGAACAACGATCAAGTTTTGGATTTGAGATGTTCGTCGATAATTTTAACCGATACACGAAAAGAAAATACAAACGAATTTCGCGATATTTTAACATCATCGTCGTCAAGTGCGACCAGTAAGAGTCAAATGCAATTAGAAATTCATTTGAAAACGAACAAAATCGAAGATAAATATACGATCGTTTTAAATCATACACGAATTTTATTTATTGTCGATTGGCTTTTGAAATTAAATGATTTTCTCAGTTCATTTCACCAAAGTCCAATGTCGATCAATCCGATCGTTTCCGTTGGTCCGGCGCCTCCAAAGAAACTTTTTGAAATTCGTTTAAACGTCAATCAATCGGAATTAGTTCTCGTTCAAACAACACAAAATCCTCAGTCAAACGCCTTAGTTCTCAGCGGTGTAATGACGTTAACATATCGAGAATCTCAAAAAGAACGTCCACTTGATTGTTCACTTTTCAATGTGACACTTTTTTCATGTCAAATGAATCAAATTCAAACAACAGCCGTATCGATTATCGAACCGATTAACATCAATTTTAATATTCATTTGTCTAAAGACAAACATCAACGAATATTCGAATTGAATTTACCAAAATTATTCATTCGTTTGTCGTACACGGATGTCAAATTGATGTTGTACATGTTTCGTTCAATTCAAAAACAAATCGATTTGGCTCAACTCAGAGAAACGATTCCGAAATATACGAGTATTTCCATTCGAAAACCTTCGTTAATTCAACAGGAAATTTTAACTGAATTTTGTCCTCTCGATGGTCATTCGGTTGATTTTCCTGTTCGTTCAGCAGTTGCATCGCCTCTGAATACTTTACAAGTTCAACAATCGATCGACGATACGAAAGATGAAAAACCTGGAACAACTTTTCTTAATCTTCATGCGATTAAATTTCATTGTGAACAAATTAGTCTCTGTTTGATTGACGATTGTCTCACAGCAAATATTCCATTGTTAAACATCAATTTAACACATATGAAATTAAGTTTAATCGAATACGAAACATTTCGATTTCAACAGGCTGAATTTGGTTTGAATATTTTCTATTATAATCGTTTATTATCAGGTTATGAACCGTTTATCGAATCGTGGCCGTTAACAATGACATTGAAAACATCGACAAATTTAACACAATTAACGATTTGTTCGAATCACGTTCTCAACATAAATTATACGAAAACGATGCATCAGCTTTATGATTTAGTTAAAAACAATTGGCTCGAAGATTTTTACAATACAAACGATTCAATGTTAGAAAATATTTCATTTCGTCAACCCAAACCATTTGAACCGTATTGTTTTAAGAATTTAATTGGTCAACGTCTTAAATTTCGAACTTGGTTATCGTCACAACGTCACGATCATTACGAACATTCAGTCGAATACAATGAAACAAAATCGTTTACATTTCCAAGTGAATCATCGACTTCGAAATTACAAACGCAAAAAGATACGTCGTCGTATTCGGATCGACGTTTGTTAATCACCATCGACGGATGGGAACCGTTAAAACCGATTTCAATCGATCATGTTGGAACTTTTTTTCGTTTAGCTTTGCCAAGTGGCGATCAATCGAGAAAACCCGTTTTAGTTTTCATCGATGTGACAATGGCCGATAGTTCGATGCGTTCGATAACAATTCGATCAGCAATTCAAATACGAAATCAATTATTAACATCGATCGATGTGCGTTTGAAATGTGGTCCCGGCAGTTTGAACGATCTTCGTCTTGAATCAAACGAAACTTTATCATTACCGATCGATCTTTGTCCCGATTTACGACAACTTCAAGTTCGACCAACTGATTTTGGATTAAATTATTGTGGCGAACCGATCAGTTGGGCCGATATCGTCGATGATAATCGACGACGACGACCGCAGTCGGACGAAAATGATGAACAATCACCAAGTCAAGAATCACATTCGTTACCCAATCATCGAGATATGAATACGACCAGTCGACAATCCTTTTTTCGAACGTGTACAATGAACGTAAACGAAGCGATTTATTTCGTTTGTATTCAATCGAAACGAACTCGATTATTAGCACATAAAGATCAACTCCTCGCCAGTTATGAACTTTCGATTCTTTCACCATTAATCATCAACAATTTACTTCCGTGTGATTTATTCTTTCAAATCTATCCGAATTCACATCGAGTTCGATTGAATCCGTATAAATCTCATCGTGAACACGGTTTGAACATCGATCAAGCGATCGAAATTGTTTTCGGTACAGATCTTTATCATATGGAAAAACCATTACGTGTTCCATCGATCAATGATTTGAGTTTAATGCGATATTTCTTTCAAAATATTCCGTTTTATGACAGTATTAAACGTGTTCTTCTTGTCAATGTAACGATTGCTTGTTCGATTCGACATCGATTGAAAATTACCGTTTCCGTTCCCTATATTCTTCTGAACAAAAGTGGTATTCCATTGATGTTCAAACAAGAAGGAACATCATCAGAAGCAGCTGGTCAAACTCATGAACATGAATTAGCTCGAAATCGAGAACCATTACTTTTTTCATTCAGTGATCCAGACGCTTCACACGCGTGTGTCATGAAAATTGGATCAGGTTTACATAAGAACGATGATGGTCGTCCTGTTTGGTCTCAACGATTTAGTCTTGAACGGGGTTCAAATTATCGTCAACTTTATGTTCGTTCTCCTCATGGTTCACCCGATTGGATTTATTATATTGCGATTGATGTTCGACAAGGAAAAGGACGATTACGTCGAACGAATTACATTTTTTTAAGTACACGTTTCATGATCAGTAATCAATGTTCACATGATTTATTAATTGCTCAACGGCATATTGTTCGAGCAATGATTCAAGCCGGTGAAGATCGTATTGAAGGTGCACAAAGTTGTTTACAAGTTTTGAAACATTCCAATGTTGCTTATCATTGGCCACGCAGTGATCTCGATCAATTGTTATGTGTTCGAGTTATTAACAATCTTCAATATCGACATGTTTATTGGTCAGGTGGATTTCTGATTGATCGTGTCAATGCATTTCATATCAATTTAAGATACGATAATAATCAATGTTTGATCTTGAGAGTTCAAGTTATCGAACGTGGTGGAACATTTTTTGTCGTTTTTATGGATTCAAATCAAATGCCAGCACCACTTCGAATCGTCAATCTTTCTGATGTTCCAATACAATTTTATCAGAGTGAAACACGTGAAAAATTAACGTATCTTCGAACATTTATTCAACCTCATCAATCGATCGATTATGCATGGGATGAAATAACATTGAAACAAACAATTACATGTTCCGTTGTTGGTGGAACCAAAGAAACATACGATTTACAAAAATTAGGTCATGGTGAAAATCTTTGTTATGAAAATCATATTTGTTTGGCACTTGAACAGACATTTGTGCAACAACAGAACAGTCATCGATTTCCATCGATTTATCCTTCGTACAATATTCGTTCAGGCAATGATCGAAACATTTTGCCTTTGTTTCCTCAACAACATTTAGTTATTGATTTTATTCAAGGCAAATTAGTTTTGGCACAAAAAGAAGAAAATAAACGTTCACAATTATGGCGTATGACGAGTAGTGGTGTTTTAGTTCATACAGGTTCATCATCACCACGTGATTGGAGTAATAAGAATGATACATCAGATGATATTCAACAAGCATCAGTCTTAGATATTGAAGAAGTTTCAGCGAATCATCCGTATAATACAGGCACGACGGGTCGTTTCAATCGTTTAACTATTCGTCGTTATGATCCACGACGTGCACCAACACAAACTTGGACTTTTCATGAAGATGGATATCTTTGTATGGGAAAAAGTCAAATGTGTGTTCAAGTCTTTGGTGATTTACGTGAGAATACAGAATTAGTTCTTGGTTTACGTCGTTTTGATCAACAGAAGAATCCGCTTCCTCCATTACCGACAATGCACATTCGACCACGTCGACGATTAAAAGGATCAGGTCTCTTAGCTGTACAAACTTATGCTGATGGACCTACTCGAGTATTAGAAATATCGGATGTCAAAGCTTCAAATCCATCAGAACAATCGAAAACTGAAAGTCATGAATCATCAGTCGTTTCAAAAACAGAAAATACAACAACTGAAACAGCATCAACCGTTGTTCATCGTCTTGAACTTCGTCTTGAAGCTGGTATCGGTGTCTCCATCCTTAGTTCGATGGGTCATGAATCGGAAGAACTAGTCTACATGATTCTCAATGATATTCACTTGAAATATAACGATGAAAATAATGATCATACTGTCGATGCAACGATTGGTGCTATTATCATTTCAAATCAACTGGTTGTAACATCCGCTCCATGTTTACTCTACATGACTTATGATGAAGATAAAGCACTTCGAGCAGCTGTACAATTACAAGCGCGTCTACAAAAACCAACAGCGAATTACAAGCAACTCCATATCTTCCGTTATCTAAACATCAATCTGAATCCAATCATCGTTCAATTAGATGAATTATTACTGTGGAAATTAGTCGATTTTCTTGACATTAACTTTTCATCGTCATCATCACCAACGAATAAGAAAACTTCGAACACCGATATTCAAACCTATGATTTCGATGAAGGTGGATACGATACTCAGCGATTATTATCATTGTTAACATCAACTCAGGCAACACGTATCTACTTCAATGATTTATATTTATCAGGAGTAGATCTCAATTTGAGTGTTTATTGTGGAAATTCTCGATCATTACCAGCGCATCTCTTAAATATAAAACGTCGCGCACCTTTTCCATTGATTCGTTTTGAAAATGCTCCCATTCATTTGAAATCTTATGAAAATGTACATATCTTCAACACATATGATTTCTTTCTTTTGGCACTTACAAAACATTATGTTGATGAATTAAAACGACAAGCATTTAAAATTCTTGGTAGCGTCGATTTTCTCGGTAATCCATTAGGATTATTCAATGATGTCACTGATGGTGTTGCCAGTTTAATGGATCATGGAAGTGTTGCGGGTTTGGTGAGAAATGTTGCTCATGGTGTTGCTGATTCAGCATCGAAATTTACTGGAACACTTTCTTACGGTATCGGAAAATTGACATTGGATCAAGAACATGATGATATGCGTGAAGCCATCGCTAATAATTATCGTGGCTCAAGTATTGGACATGTGATCGGTGGAACTGTTGGTCTCGCTGCTGGTGTTGTCGGTGGATTAACATCATTGATTACTCAACCCTATAAAGGCGTTGTAGAAGATGGTGTGAGTGGTTTAGCGATTGGTTTTGTCAAAGGACTTTTTGGAACAGTGGGAAAACCCGTAGTAGGAATTCTTGATTTTGCCAATGGTTTAGCATTGGCAGTTCGAGAAGGATCACGTTCATCGAATTCGATTTTAAGAAGTCGAATACGTAATACACGATGTCCAACGAATATTTTTGGACTTCTTCAACCATTCTTAGAAGACGATGCTTACGGACAATCGTTACTCTATCAAATGAATCAAGGTAGTTTAGGTGAACGATATATCACACGTTTACTTCTCTCACGAACACTGAACGATTCATTGCCACGAAAACGATTCAATGCGATGACTGATGATGAAGTCGCTTATGATCGTCGAATTGGTCTTGTCTATGTCATGATTACTTCTCAACGTGTGATTATCTATCGAACAGAAATCGATAAAAGAGAATCAGACTTTGAGGTTACGGTCGATTATGATTTTAGTTCAATCTCAGATGTCAAAATCATCGAAGATTCATATCGTCGATCTTATCTCCGATTCTTTTTACATGGTCAATCTCGTCGTTTAGTCCGTATGATATCGAAAAATGATCCTTATAGTTATTTGACAATCTTCCGATGTGATCTTCATGATGATGCAGCTCGATTCATTCGTGATGTAAAACGTGCTCATGGAATCTTTGATGAAGAAAAATTAACTTATATCCAACAAGAAGATGAAAATATCAATGATGATGATGATGATGATATTCCAGGTGAAATTCCATCCGATGAAACTACACAAGACAACTCATAGTCTTCCAATAATAAGCAGGATGTTTGTGGAGATTATCTGTAACTGGTGAATTCAATCGTGCCTCAATCTTCATTAGAATTCGTGAACTATGTGATGCCGTCCAGGACAATTTTGAAGACATCTGTGTTTTGTGCACAATAAAAGTTCGAATTTTTTTATTATTTCTATCGATATCATTCTATTGGATTGCAACTTGAACCTTGTTATTTCTCTCTTTGTCATACGTTCAGTATTGACGATTTATTTTCTTAATATGTCAAGAAATAAATAATTCAAG
>JGI24214J29971_1010914_pt1 | contig 12552 bp, 15 predicted proteins | sample EnhBio_Anaerobic_3_FD_29971 | JGI IMG/M metagenome (IMG submission 29971)
TCAGCCCACAATTATTTTTCGGCATGTATTCATTCGACTACAACACCCAGGTAATAAAAAGCTACTTCGGCCTGCCCCATCACGACTGGGTCCATATAAAATTCCAATTCGTAGCAGTAAACAATTGGACAAATACAAAAATGATATTAGAAATAAACGATCAAGAAAGTTACAAACTTGATTTAATCTAAGGAGTCCTTATATCAACACAAAAGTCATATTCGTTCAATATCAGGCACAGGGATTTCTGTCTGAGCGGAACACCTGATAATCTTGGGTTTTTTAATCTTTATCTTTCTCATCAAGCGTCAATGTTGAAAATTAGAATACGGACTGATTTGATGAATACATCGAATACGAGTGGAACCTCTTTTTCTGATTATGTCTATTTTGGATTGAGTAACTTATTCGTGAGATCTGGAACATGCCCAACCAACTGCAGACGATGCTCAGGCCCCAATGTCTGCCTGGAATGCATCAGCCCGTACAAGACAACAGCCACAGGCACTTGCGATTGCAACACTACCATCGGCCAACTAACATAGCTTGGCAGATGCGTACCAAAATGTCAAACAGGATACATATTCGCAAAGATATAAACAATGACTGAATCAAAATGTATACTATGTTCATTAGTAAGCAGCAACCTTCGCAACTGTTTCGCATGCATGTTTTCTTACAACAGCTATCAATGTCTAATTTGCCAATAGGGGTATATCCTGAACTCGACTACAGGACTATGCTCCCAATATTGTCCATCAAATACTTTTGTGAGATCGACATTTGACTCTACTTATGGTGTGAATAGGCTTGAATGTATAGCATGCGGTGCAAACTGTACAAAATGCTCTTATGGGACATGCTCGGCATGTGCAAATGGCACTGTCTATCAACAAGGAAACTGTATATTAACATGTTCGTAAGGATTTTACTTAGACCCATCATTAAGCCAGTGCCTAAAATGCCTATAGAACTGCGCCACTTGTACAAATCAATTTACATGTACACGATGTACAGACAACACCAGTGGGAATATGATCATCTCCGGTGGCTAGTGTATACCCAAATGTGTAAAGTATAATAATTGCTCAACTACTAATTGTGATGGCAGTTGCTCACAATGTTATGGTCCTGCATCAAATCAATGCACTGCTTGCTCTACTATCACCGATGTGCTCCAAAACAATACATGTCTAAACGCATGCTCTGCTGGCTACTTTTTGATGAACACAAACCAATGCGCGAAATGTTTATCCCCATGCATGACTTGTTTGAATTATGAATCTTGTAGTTCTTGTGAAACTGGGTATTTCTTATTCTCTCAATCTTGTCTACGGGAATGCCCTGTAAATTACTATCCTGACAGCTCATTAATCTGCTAGCCTTGCTCAGCGAATTGTAAATCGTGCTATAATGACACTTCTTGCTTACTTTGTGCAAATAATTATATTTTATTCGAAGGCAAATGTATCCTGGACACTCCATGCTCGAAGAGAGTCGGATTTTATTACGACGAAAAGACATTCCAATGCCTACCATGTCCATAAAATTGCACCTCTTGCTACAAGGATTTATGTTATCGTTGCTCATTGACAACAGTTTTAGATAACGGCAAATGTATCTAACAATGCTCGTCATAAAAGGTCGAGCAACAATAATTATACTTCGATCCCATATCTCAATCTAATCTTACCCAGAGAGTCTGTAGATGGAAAGATCCTTTGTGTAACCATTATACATTGGTGAATGGTAGCTCAACTTGTGACCAATGTATTTTCATGAACCCAATGCTTGTCTTACTCAGTCCAAGTAACCAGTGTTCATTCACTTGTCCCTTAGATATGGTAAAGACGCAGACCAATAATATCGTTTCATGCCAAAGCTGCCCTGATAACTGTAAAGAATGCCTATCAAACCTCACATGTATAAAATGCAACACAAATTATGTCCTTAATCCTCAAGTCATAAACATCAACACTACAGCTCAATGCCTCTCCACATGCCCATAAGGTTACACATCTGACGGTTACCAATGCTTCCCATGTAAAGTCAACTGCAAGTCATGCGACATCATGGGAAGATGTTACCAATGCTACAGCCCATACATTATGACATCATCAAACAATTGTGTCACTGATACGTCGTGTTTATCAAACCAATACAAAAACTCAACTGTTTGTGTCAACTGCTCTACTGGGTGTACGACTTGCCTCAACTCTACAGTGTGTACATCGTGTGGTGTGTCTTCATTGGGTATACAGTATTATCTGAAGTTATCCACTTGTGTGATTGACTGCAGCTCGGGATATTTCAAGTACCCACTGGGTAATCAATGCAGAAAATGCCCATCATAATGTTTGACCTGTGTCAGCGCCACATAATGCTCCATCTGTATCGAAGGATACTTCCTCCTTTTGCATCCAATCCAACGCGTTCCAAACACACAAATCGGCACATGTGTAAGAGAATGTCCGTTGGGTTATTACAATAGCAACCCTTTAAACACAGATAAGTAAATTGCTACTTGTTTGTTTTGCTCATCAAATTGTCTCACCTGTTATGGAAGTAGTGAGGATCAATGTCTCAGTTGTTATGGTAATTTTAAGTTGGCGAATGGAAGATGTGTGGAGAATTGTCCAGCTGGAAAGTATTAAGATACTACGGGTCATTGCGATTGGTGCCATCCATCGTGTTTGTCGTGCACAGGGCCTGCATAATTCCAGTGCATCACGTGCAACCCTGGCTACTATCTCTACCGCTCTCAATGCTACCAAAACTCATGTCCAGGCTCAACGTATCCAGTTGATTACGATAGCAGAGTTTGTTAACTTTGCCAATGGGGCTGTCAAGTATGCTCAAGTCCCTACAACTGTTCAGTATGCACGGGAGGATTCTATCTTTACGAAGGATGGTGCTATCTCCAATGTCCATTAAACACCCAACCATACTTGGACTTGGTTAACCAAGGATACAGATGTGGAAAATGTTCATCAAAATGGTACAATTGTGTAGAATGCGTAACCTCAAATTGTACAAGATGCGCACCAAGCTATTTCAAATTGAACAATGACTGTTTGACAGCATGCCCTGTCGGCTATTATGCAGACTTGACACCATTCCCCATGTGCAAGAACTGCCCCCGAAACTGTCTCTCATGTGCATCTTAGACAAAATGCACACAATGTCTATCAGGCTCCATTTTATCCAACGGCTAATGCACAACAACATGCCCATCAACAAAGTACTTCAACCGACTCAACACTACATGCTCCAACTGCAAATAATATTGTCTCAACTGTATCTCTGATTTACAATGTCAAAACTGTATCAATGGCTACTATCTTCACAAATAATACGTGAATGGTACATTGACTAGTTACTGTCTGATAGATTGTGGCGAGTACAGATACGAAGACCAACAGACTAATACGTGCCAGAATTGCTCATCAAATTGTAGGACATGTACGGCGATGAATAATTGTACCAAATGCCTTAGTGGGTATACGCTTATGTATGGGTATTGTTATCCTACTAATAACACAAGCCCTACTTGTAACATTTCACATTGTCTAAAATGCCTCAATACTCAACTCTGTGAAACATGTTAATCCCCATACTTTTTGTTACTTACTGCGACTTCATTAACTCTTACTTCATCGTGTGTGGATAAGTGTCCTTCAGGTACATTTGCCGATGGTAAGAACTGCAAGATATGTAACTTGACTTGTACTGCGTGTTCAACCGGCCCTAATGACTGTTCACAATGTGTGACTGGGTTTTATTTATTTGAAAGAAGATGTTGGAAATAATGTCCCATTGGGTTTTATAAAAATGACACCTTGGGTCAATGCCAAAAATGCCCCTCAGATTGTTATGACTGCCTGAACTCAACATATTGCAAATCCTGCCAATTATAACGAAAATCATACAAGGGCATATGTTATGATTCATGTCCCGATGGAACATATTAGCAGGGGCAGATTTGTATCGATTGCCCAAGCACTTGTAAAAAATGCGACAGTCTCAACTTATGCAAATAATGTCAGTCATCTTATGTCTTGTACGAAAACCAATGTATACTTGACTGCCCATCAGGAACTTTCCTCAGCTTAGCAGACTTAACATGTAAAAGGTGCCAATATCCTTGCAATTTTTGTAAGAGTTAAAGTTAATGTACAACATGTGTTGAAAAGTTTGTATTTGATTCATAAATCAGTAAGTGTGTCAGTGATTGTGGTGATGGTAGATTTGCTAAGAACGCTTCTAATGGATACCAATGCTCAGCATGCCCTGAGAACTGTAACAAATGCCTGAACTCAACCTACTGCCTCACATGTACAAATGGCAAATTCATGTACAAAGGCAAATGTCTACCCACATGCCCAATCGGAACATACGCAGACACACCAACCCAACGCTGTAGAAGCTGCAGCCCCAACTGCATGGCATGTGTAGTTTAGGAAGCATGCATCCAATGCCACAACTAAACAGTATTATACAATGGAAAATGTTTAGCCTTTTGTCCATCAGGAACTTATCAAGTTGCAGAATACTCTTATTAAACACGAACATCAACAAATTTGTGTAAGCCTTGTTTGAGCCCGTGTAATGAATGTAATGGTTCAACTGTTTATAATTGCAAATCATGTGTGTCAGGGTTTTATCTCTATGAGTCTATTTGTGTCTTGTAATGTCCTGGTGGTACATATGCAGCTGCTATTGAGTCTTTTTCGACACCTAATTTACTTGTTAATATGGTCAAAAATGGCGATTTCTAACAAAATAAGTGTCAAACATAAACATGTATTTATAACTCATCTAATTATAATAACGAAGTTGATGGTTGGTTGCCTGATTCCATATTAGAAATTGGTTATGGTCGGCTATATAGCAGTTATTTAACTACTTAGAGAGTCATCCAACTTGGTCAGCGAAATAGTTGTGTAGAACAAATCATTCCGGCACTAACCTCAGGCGACTACCAGTTACAGTTTTCATATGCAGCAAGGAAAAATCGCCAATTTTCAGACTGTCAATTTAAGGTGACATTCAATGGAATAGAAGTGTCATACATCTACCCCTCAGACTATCTCGTACATACAGAAACTGTCAATATCTCATTATCCACAAACTCAACAAATGTCGAATTGAAGTTCTGTGCCTATGCAGGATCGAATAGCAACTATGGGTCAGTGATTAAGGGAGTCAATTTAGTCAAAAAGACAACAGAAATGAATACTTTCAGCACAACTATCGTCAACAGCCTCCAAGCTAAGTGTGTTAAATGTCCTGTGGGTTGTATTGCGTGTACGAATAAGACCTATTGTACATAATGTGCGACTAATTGGACATTGGGGACAAATAACATATGCAAGCCAAATACACAGTGCGCATTGCAAAATTGCTAAATTTGCGAGTTCACGAATAATAGTTCTGTATGTAGAAAGTGTGTTTAGCCATTCAATCTTATAAGGAACACTTTATTACCCTCAGGGACAAACACATCAACAACAAACACAACTTTTTCATGTGTGCTAACCTGCCCAGTGAACACTTTCCAGGCTGACAATTTCACATGCCTCTCATGCCCTACAAACTGCGTATCTTGCAAATACACAGAATGTACATCTTGCAAGTCAGGATATTACCTGTTCAAGACATCATGCCTATAGACATGCCCCATGGGATATATCATCAACACCACATTAACCACCTGCCAACCATCAACTTGTTTGTACCGCAACTCCAACGGCGACTGTATCCAATGCCTGTCTCCATATCTGTTACAGAGAGGTACTTGTGTGACTGTATGCGGATAACGAACCTACCAAGAGGACAACACATGTGTGGACTGCGACTCTGTCCAAAGCAAATGCTACAACTGCACGAGTTTGGCAACATGCACATCATGCATAACAGGATACTTCTACTCAAACGGCAAGTGTATAAACAAATGCCCCTTAAATCAATACCTTGTTATAACAAACACAACATTATCATCACCAACAACACAATCTTCTTGCCAGCCATGTACAAACTCTCTCTAGGGTTGTTTATATTGCACCAATTCAACAACATGTACATAATGTATGTTCCCTTACTTGTTGGCTCAGGGTACATGTGTGATAAGTTGTCCTGATGGTTTTTATCAATCGATATTTAGGCAATAATGTGTACAATGTTCTGGTATGATTGCGAATTGTATATCGTGCTTTAATCAGACTACGTGCTTGGTGTGTGGCAATGGGACATATTTGGTTAATGGAAAGTGTGTGAGTCAATGCTCAAACGGATACTTTTTGAATACTGTCTCAAATACATGCCAGTTATGTGACTCCAAATGTTTCACATGCACATCGCTTGGCAACTGCACCTCATGCAGGCAAAACTACTTCCTCCTTGCCTCTCCAATGAACAACATCACCACTTACAGTTGTACATAAACATGCCCTATTGGCTATTACCCATCAATAAATTCCACATGTATCCCATGCAGCAGCTAATGCCTGACATGTACGTTTGAAAAATGCCTATCCTGTCCAAGCGGAAAGTATTTATTGTAAGGAAAATGCCTGTCAACATGCCCTGATCGTTACTTCGCTATAAATGGCCAATGCAAAATGTGTAGCACATCNTGTAAGACATGTGTAGACAGTGAGTCAAAATGCACAAACTGTTATGATGGATTCTTATATAACTCTACTACATCAAGTTGTGTAACAAATTGTACTTTAGTGAATCAATTCTACGACTCCCTCACATACACTTGTTCAAACTGTTCCATCTCATGCCAATCTTGCTATGGTCCCAGATATGACCAATGTCTCACTTGCAACAACCCCTTATCATTAATAAATGGTGTCTGTATTGGACAATGTCCGGTGGGGTATTATCGCGACGCTAACAGTATCTGTAGACAGTGTGATTTGTCCAAATGCCTTACTTGTCAAGGCAGTGCGAGTAATTGTACAAGTTGTGGGTATCCCAATGTGTTGATTGTTAATAATTTGATAGGAAAATGTGACATTAATTGTGGTTTGGGGTACTATTATGACTCTGCCAACAAGCTTTGTGTGCCTTGCTCATCTGGGTGTGTATCGTGTATTGACTCGTTAACATGCATTTCGTGTGAAACCGGCAAGTACCTTTACCAAGACAAGTGCATAACAACATGCCCATCAGGACTCATCCCTTCTACAGTCGACAACACATGCAAAAAGTGCCCTCTGAATTGCAACCAGTGTACAATCGACACCACCAGTCAATTCATCTCATGCACACAATGTCTAACCCCATTATTTTTGATCAACGGCACATGCTATTCCACATGCCCGAGCAATACTTATCTATCTAATATAAGTAATCAATGCGTCCCCTGTGAGAACAATTGCCTCACTTGTAAAGACTTAACTACCTGCATTACATGTGTGTATCCATATGTGTTTTATTTGAATCAATGCCTTGCTATCTGTCCAACAGGATTTGTCAATATTAATAACGTTTGTGTGCCTGCATAATTTTGCATGCAATATGTCTACAACGGCTCATGTTACTCACAATGCCCAGTCTCCACATATCTTGTTCCCAACACCACCACATGTAAAGATTGTGCTGCTGGATGTTTGTAATGCATATCTTCGGACATGTGTACATCTTGTACTACAGGATTTTACCTATATATCAACCCATCATCATAAGCTGTAACTTGTGTACAGCAATGTCCATTATCAACATATGTCAATAGAAAATATTGTGTCGACTGTCCATCTCCATGTAATCAATGTATCGTTCAAAATAATAACGTCCAATGCACAAGCTGCCTGACAGGATATTTTTATAATAATAACTGCCTGTCATCATGCCCAAGCGGCTACTACATCCAATCCTCAACTTTATCATGCCAAAAATGTCCCACACTATGCCTTACATGCGACAATAACACCAACTGCTTAACATGTTCAAACTCTTTGTACTCGCCACCAAATTGCAATGCATCAAATATCGTGTGTTTGGCCAATCAGTATGTTGAGCCGTCAAATAGCAGTTGTGTCAATTGTAATACTGCATGTGCGACGTGTTATGGACCGTCAGCTGCTCAGTGTACGTCGTGTGTGAATCTTACAGGTGTGGTTTATTATCTTTTAGGGTCGTCGTGCTTGACTGATTGTCCTGGAGGGTATGTGAGAAATGCAACTATAAACAAGTGTACGCAATGTAGTGTTACTAATTGCCTAAATTGCAACCAGTCATCAACTACGTGCACGGCATGCTACTCAGGATACATTTTATTCACAAACTCAACAACAACCAAATGCATACTCAACTGCAATTAACTCAACATACCTTCAATAACCAATTATATCTACTCGACCAATACATCAACATGTATCAGCTGCTCGAGTCAAGTACCATATTGCTTATAGTGTTATTACTCGACATTATCGTCCAAGACTATGTGTACGACATGCGCCAGTCCATACTTTTTGTATCCAAATAACACTTGTTTGGCGAATTGTCCATCTGCAGGTTTTTACGCCTACCAGGACAAGTACTGCCTGCCATGCAGCTCATACTGCACCACATGCATTAACGACTACACATGCACTGTTTGTAATACCAACTACTATTTATACCAAAATCAATGTGTACCTACATGCCCAGTGGGGTATTACCCAAACTCAACTAATGCATGTACAATCTGTTAAACTAATTGCAAGCTGTGCAACTCCACACAATGTACTGACTGCAACAAGCCGTATGCATTGGATTTGATGAATCACTGTACACAATGTGTTAGTGGGTATTTTGTGAACTCTGTTACCTCTACGTGTCAAATATGCGCAACTAATTGTCTCTAATGTACGACATCGTCCACACAGTGTACAAAATGTGCCACACCATTGTTTTTGTTCAACAATATGTGTCTGGCTACATGCCCAAGTGGATTCTATGGCAATACCCTTGTTTCTCCACAATCTTGCTCAACTTGCGAAAGCCTTATCACAAACTGTGCAAACTGTTTAGTTTCAGGTTGTACAAAATGTAAAGACACTTTTTATTTATACTCGGCACCAAACACAGTTACTTATTCATGTGTGAGTCAATGCCCGGCTGGGTATTATGCTGATAATGTCAATATGATTTGCCTGAAATGTATGTTGCCAAATTGCGCACAATGTTCATCATCTTCGCAATGTACTGTCTGCACCTCTCCATTCAAACTCTTATCAGGATCTTGTGTTCAATAATGCCCCTTGGGTTATGCACCGGCTACAGTTTCATCAAGTTTATCCTGCGTGCCATGTAAAACAGGTTGTAAAGATTGTTCAACTGGTGTTGATATTTGTACAGTATGTAATGATAACTTCCACAATAATAATGACGGCTCATGCTCACCTGTTCCTAACACATGTCGAAACGGTGAGTACCTGAACGCATTGGGAACTTGTTCACCTTGCCATTATACGTGTTTGACTTGTTATGGCGGTTTCAGGACGAACTGCTTGGCTTGTTGGTCTCCTTAGTATACGTATCAGGCAGATGGTAGTTGCCAAGCTAGATGTCCAATAGGTACGTATTATGACAGTGGAACAATTCAATGCCAATCGTGCTCGACAAAATATGGTGGTAATTGCTTAACATGCGACTCCAGTCAATGCTTTAGCTGCCAAACGGGTACATTATTATCAAGCGACGGCCAATCATGCCCAACCACCTGCCCAGCCAGCACTTACCTTTACAACAGCCAATGCCTAAACTGTCCCCAACATTGCCTCACATGCACATCCTCAACAACCTGCACACAATGTATCAACTCCACATACATATTCTACAACAATCTATGTTACTCAAGCTGCCCCTTAACAACCCAACCCTTCAACAACACATGCAGATTGTGTGATAGTAAATGTTTAGTTTGTGTTGGTACGACTACAAATTGTACCAGCTGTAAGAGTACCTATAGGCTTTATTCTAATACTTGTGTTGATGTGTGTCCTTTAGGGACTTATGAAGGTACTATAGCTGGGGTGAATAACGTTGTCTGTCTTTAATGTATGTCGCCGTGTTCTGCGTGCTCTGTGACGGGTAGTAATTGCACAATCTGTCTAACAAATTATTATCTGTGGAACTACCAATGTGTTGCCTCATGCCCAGCATAAACTTACCCCAACCCGACAACAAAAACATGTTAAAAATGTTAATATCCATGCTTAAATTGTATCTCATCACCAACAAATTGCACAAGCTGTCAATCTGGATTCATTTACTCATCAGCCACAAATACTTGCTCAAGTCAATGCGCTAATGGTACATATTTGGCAGTCGATCCTGCGACCAATGTGACTTCATGCACTCCATGTTCGTTAGCTAATTGTAAAACATGTGATGCTACTCAATGTTACAAGTGCTCAACTGGATTTTATGCCACACTATCAGCCACTGGTGTCGTTACCAGCTGTTCGACAACATGCCCAGATTATTACTACATTCAGTCATCTACTTCCACTTGTTAGAAATGCAAAAACCTTTGTCTCACATGTACTACATTGAGTGATTGCCAAAAATGTGTAATTCCTTACTTTTTATATAACAACGAATGTATCACATCATGTCCTTAACAAACTTACTCTGTTCTCAAAACAGGTGGGTATCAATGTAGAAATTGTGGCACAAGCTGCTCCATATGTGTTGACAACCTTACATGTACGACTTGTGTTTCAGGAACATTCTTATTGAACGGCAAATGTTACACAACATGCCCAAGCGGTTATTATGGCAGATCGGTTGACAACAGTTGCCAGCCATGCTCGTTAAGTAACTGCTCAAACTGCACGGCTTTGTAATGCCTAAAATGCACCCTTCCATATTATGGATTGACAAGCAACACAACTAACAAAATAACCTCCTGTGTGACTTCATGTCCTGACTATTACTTTGCCAATTTAGCATCTCAGTTATGCTAAAAGTGCTTACTTAACTGTCAAAGATGTACAACCAACACCACATGCCAACAATGCTAATCCCCCAACGTCTTATTCATCAACGGCTCTGTTTACAGTTGTCTTGACCAATGTCCTCTTACTTACTTTTATAGCAATATATCATCGACCTGCTAACCATGCCAAGCAAATTGCAACCAATGCAACTCTTCCACTACGTGCTTTAATTGTACAGACAACTTTGTTGTTTTCTACAACTCATCATCATAAACAACTTGTGTGACTGAATGCCCACAATATTATTATAAGACTCTCACCTCACAAGGGTATGCTTATTGTGAGGCTTGCTCGGCCAATTGTCTCCAATGTACAAGCTCGAATTAATGCACAGTCTGCTAATCTACGCATACGCTTGTTAATTATATTTGTGTCCCTCACAACTGTGTAGATTGCGACCTTTGTGATCGCTCAGTTGACCCGCCAGTCTGTCTTAACTGCACACTACCCTTCTTACTGTACAAAATAAAATGTTTTGACAATTGCCCAATTTATTACTTCCCGTTCATGAACTTAACAAACAAGGTTCTTTATTGCTAAAAATGTATTGACAACTGTCTAAATTGTACAAGCAAATAATCATGTAATATCTGTATCCCAGACTATGTGTATGTCGAAGGTCAAGGTTGTGTGAATGAGGCTGTTTATCAATATGGGGCAGCAGCCAATATGTCAGGGTTCACAAGTAACATTACGTAAACAATGGCAAAGGTATATTTAGGAACAAGTGTCGGCCCTGTGGCATTTGGGTAAATGAGCACAACTTATTTCAACGTCGAGTTCACCCAAATGATGCTATTCCACCCCTCAGGTGGCAACTCATAAATGACCCAGTTCCTCAACTCCCTCCAGACAATGTCACTAACAAGCGGTGGCACAACAGTCACTGACAACACCGCACCCCAATAAGTCCAAGCTCGTCGAAGACTCCTCACAACAGCAACATATTACACATAATCCTTCATTTAAGTAAACGCATCAATATTCTTCCTAATGTTTGCCTTCCTTGGCGCATATCTCGCCATATACGTATTCCAACGATTTATTACTTAAACATGCAGAGTGTCATGTAATTTAGCATGGTTTTATCTTGACGCAATTTGCTAATTTATGCAGAAACGATTCAAATGGATTTATTTTGATTTTATTATGTGGTTGTCGTATATTCCCTTCTTGTACTTTGCTGTCTTGCAATTGAAATAGTTTACGTTCTAAACTGCTAGTCAAGGGTTCTCATCAATATTGGCGATAGTTATTATATGCACGTATCCTCTTTATCCAGTGTTTATTTGCCACTTGCTTAAATCTCACTATTCGGAAATTTCCTTATAACCAGGAGAGGAGGTGAGACAAACCTTAACGGAAATGTCATTGTCTCCATATTTGACCAAGGTTAAGCGTCCAGTTAAGAACATAGTCGTGCCTTGGGAAGAACAGGCATTTTCATGCAGAAAATATTTCAACAAAGCCAATTTCATTCTCATCTACTATCCATTAAAATATGTCAGGAAATTCTTATTTGTGATGGTTGCTGCTATAGTTTCAGATCCTGTAC
>JGI24214J29971_1029002_pt1 | contig 12523 bp, 1 predicted proteins | sample EnhBio_Anaerobic_3_FD_29971 | JGI IMG/M metagenome (IMG submission 29971)
AAGAGATTTGTTTTCTATGTCTCGAATTGATATTCGATTGTCATGTTAAACGGTCGAACGCATCCAACGAATCAGAACGGCCACGTTGCCAAGACAAAACCCGTTGAAAAACCGAAGGGTTTAATCACACCGAATTATCCGAGTAGTGTTGCCAAACCTTTAGCTCCATGGCCTCGAGATCAAGGCGAAGTTTCCGATTTATATAAAGTCGTTTTGCTTCACAGTAAACATCCACCACTCGTTCAACACGAGTCTTGGACCGTTGCTGCACCATTTAAAGAACAAAAACATGTTCGAACAGCTGTGGAATCAATTGCGAATAATTTTAGTCCTTATGCCCAACAATTAGATATTCGTAAATTACCCAAACCAAAAACTCAAACTGCTTATCCTGGTGACGGTTTTTATCGTGGAGAAAAGGTGGAAGAATTTCTTAAACGAACACGTGAGGAACCACCGATCCCGAGTTGGATTCAAAAGAAACAAAAACGATCACAAGATTTTCGAAAAGAAAAAGCTGAACATTGGGTCATGCCTCCTTCTCGGCCGATTTCTCCAGTCGAACAATTGAATATGTTAAATACGATTGACGAAGAAAAAGCTCGTCAAAATCCTGAACCAAAGAAAGAAGAAATCGAACGTTATTGGTATTACATCACCAAAGGTGTTCAATCTCGAATGATTGCTCCTCAATCAGCGGATCAATACGGTCGTTTCTGTTCGCACATTGCATCAGAACTTCATCCACCTGCATTACAAAAGTTTCATGATACTTTAAAACAAGAAATTCACGATGATTACGATTTAGCCATTCGTCGTGCCATTGTCGATTACATTTTACTCGATGCAAGTGAACGACAACGTGTTAAAATTCATCATACACCCAAAGTTTTTCGTCCACATACGATTCGAGCACCGATCGCTTGGCACGAATCCATGGTCGAAACGAAACGAGATTTGCAGCTGACACTTCACGCTAACAATCCGATCATGGCTGCTTTACAAACACTTTGGGACGAACATTATGCTAATAAACGATTTGTCACGTTCGATGATTTACTCGAGGCGCCATTGCCGATGGTTCCACATGAATTTGAAAAATTTATTCAACAAAAAGTCGATCAAATGCGACAAACATTGTTAACTGAATGGTTAGACCGTTGCAGTCGATTAGTCGCTGAAAATCGACAACTTTGGGAATCGATGGTTCCGATGGAAGATGATGGAAGTACCGAATTAGTTGAATCATTTTTCAATACTGTTGCGACACGAATGGCGTCACATTTACGTCAATTAGTGAATAATTCTCTCGAAGATTTTGCCCAATTTTTCGAACAATTTCTCGAAGGAAATGATTTCAAAGAAAAAGATCCGAATTACGTTTACAGTGCGTTGGATTTTTCTCGTCGATCCGTTTTTATTCAACGTCTTTTTGCTGATGGACCAAAAATTGCGTTTGATCCTCCAAATCAAGAAATTCGTTCGATGTTGGAACGTTGCATAAAACACATCGTTAATGGCGGTGCTCATATTCCTCGAATTGAATCACATCTGTTCGATTCGAAAACAAAATTATTAGTTCGTCACGTTCGTCTCGATGAAGAAATTGTCGATAACACAACGCAACGTGTTCTTCAAGTTTTTATGAAAAATCTTCCGGGTCCTCAACTTTATCTTCACGAATACGATCAATATCAAAATTTGTTAAATAACAAAGCTGAATCTGAAGTTGTCGAATTTCTTCGTCATGCTCACGTTCTCGCCGAATTTGAAACTGAAATTAAAGAAAAGACATCGTTAATCAACGAAATTATTGTTCGACGAATCACTGCTCCATTGAATTTAATCAGTTTGGATTGTCGAGATTTGAATGATCATTTAATTCGAAATGTTCAAAAGTTACGTGATAAACTTGTCCAATATTGTATCGAAGATAATTCACGATTAAACAAAGAAATTGTTCGTGAATATGATGAAATCGCTACAACGGTCAGTGTTCCTGCAGATGAAATCGAAGAACTCGTTCGAACGGCCGATTATTTGACCAAAGCGATGGAAAGTTCGATTTATAAATTGGCGTATAAAATCGGTGAAGCCAAAGAACGTCTGATGTTTCTGTTGGAATATGCGATTATGTCGCCCGAAGATTTGAAACTCAACGCACAAGTTTTTCATTGGCCTGAAAACATTATGAATATTTTAGAATTGAATCAAGGACGATTAGCAGCACTGAGAGAACGAGCTGAAGAACGTTTACACGATCATATTGCTCGATTCGAGAAGAAATTAGAAGATTTGCACAAAGATATCGATCTTTTCCGACGAAAAGATGTTCTCAGTACCGAAGAAATGCGAACCAATGTCGAAAAATTATCCGATATCAATCGTTTAATTGAAGAATACAAAGCTGAAGCCGATTTGATCAATCGTAATCAAAATTTATTAGGTTGGGAAGTAACACCATTTACAAAACTTAATGAAATCGTGACGGCCAAAGATCCATATGAAAAACTTTGGAATACAGCTTGGTCTTTCTACACATCATGTGAACAATGGGTCAATGGACCTTTTCGAGGTCTCAATGCTGAAGCGATTGGTGATGAAGTTCAAAATATGTGGCGAACCTTACACAAATTACAAAAAACGTTGTCTGATCAAGTTGGTCCACGTCGTGTTGCTGATATGATGAAAAATCGAATCGATAAATTCAAAGTTCATATTCCGTTGTTACAAGTCATTTGTAATCCGGGTCTCAAAGAACGTCATTGGGATCAAATGAGTCAATTAGTTGGTCTTGTTCTTCCACATGATGAAATGGCCACATTGAACAATCTGATTGAATTAGGTTTAGCAAAATACGTTGATAAATTAGATGAAATCGGTGGAAGTGCATCGAAAGAATATTCACTTGAAAAAGCGATGAATAAAATGAAAGATGAATGGAACGATATGTTATTTACATTTGTTAAATATCGAGATACATCAGCATATATTCTTTCTGCTGTCGATGATATTCAATTGATGTTAGATGATCACATCATCAAAGCTCAAACAATGTTAGGAAGTCCATTTATTCGACCATTAGAAGACGATATGAGAGCGTGGTGTGATCGATTGACAATGTTACAAGATATTATCGATATTTGGTTAAAAGTTCAAGCAGCTTGGCTTTACCTTGAGCCCATTTTTAGTTCGGATGATATCGTTAATCAAATGCCTGAAGAAGGAAGAAAATTTGGTATTGTCGATAGTAATTGGAAAGAAATTATGACCAATGCTGTCAAAGATCCACATGTTCTCGCTGCCACAGATCAACCGGGCATGTTGGACAAACTTCGTGAAGGTTTTCGTCTTCTCGAAGAAATTCAAAAAGGTCTTAATCAATATTTGGAAAAGAAACGTTTGTTTTTTCCTCGATTTTTCTTCTTGTCGAACGAAGAATTGTTGGAAATTCTTTCGGAAACCAAAGATCCACTTCGTGTTCAACCGCATTTGAAGAAATGTTTCGAAGGTATTAATCGGCTCGAATTCAACGAACAACAAGAAATTACAGCGATGATTTCCGTGGAAAAAGAAGTTGTTCAATTTAAATCGACAATTAATCCGAGCAAAGCACGTGGAATGGTCGAAAAATGGTTAATTCAAGTTGAAGAACAAATGTTATTTTCGATTCGTATGATTATCAAAGAAGCGTTGGCCGCTTATGCTACTCGAGATCGAAAACAATGGGTTTTAGAATGGCCAGGACAAATCGTTATTTGTGCGAGTCAAGTTTATTGGACGACAGAAGCCGAAGATTCGATTAATCAAGGCAGTTTACAAGAATTTCTTTTGAGATCGAACGAACAAATCAAAGAAACTGTCGGTCTAGTTCGAGGCAAATTAGAAAGTGGACCAAGACGAACATTAGAAGCGTTGATTGTCATTGATGTTCACGCTCGTGATGTTGTAGCCAATTTAATTCAAACAAAAATTAGTAAAACATCCGAATTCATTTGGATTTCTCAGTTGAGATATTATTGGAAAACAGAAGAAGAAAGAATGATGGTTCATATGATCACAACGGAATTGGAATATGCTTACGAATATTTGGGTAATACATCACGTTTAGTCATTACGCCTTTAACCGATCGTTGTTATCGAACACTAATGGGTGCATTGAAATTGAACTTGGGTGGTGCGCCTGAAGGACCAGCTGGTACAGGAAAAACTGAAACAACCAAAGATTTAGCCAAAGCCATTGCAAAACAATGTATCGTCTTCAATTGTTCCGATAGTTTGGATTACAAAGCGATGTCGAAATTCTTCAAAGGATTGGCCCAATCAGGTGCTTGGGCTTGTTTTGATGAATTCAATCGAATTGAATTGGAAGTATTGTCAGTCGTTGCTCAACAAATTCAATTGATTCAACGAGCGATTGCTGGTCATCAGAAACGATTCGTTTTTGAAGATACAGAACTCGAATTAAATCCAACATGTTCCGTTTTCATTACTATGAATCCTGGTTACGCTGGTCGATCAGAATTACCTGATAACTTGAAAGTTCTTTTCCGTACAGTCGCTATGATGGTCCCTGATTATGCGATGATTGGTGAAATTAGTTTGTATTCGATGGGTTTTATCGATGCTCGATCTCTATCGGGTAAAATTGTTGCCACATACAAATTGTGTTCAGAACAATTATCATCTCAACATCACTATGATTACGGTATGCGAGCCGTGAAATCTGTGTTAACGGCATCGGGCAATTTGAAACAGAAATATTTGGATGAAGATGAATCGATTCTCGTCCTTCGCGCCATTAAAGATGTTAATCTACCGAAATTTTTAGCTCAAGATGTTCCATTGTTCGAAGGTATTATCAGTGATTTGTTTCCTGGTGTTGTTTTACCAACGCCCGACTATGCTGTTTTCTTGGAAGCGATTCATAACAATTCAAAACATATGAAATTACAAGCTGTGCCTTTTTTTGTTGAAAAAATTATTCAGATCTACGAAATGATGTTAGTTCGTCATGGTTTTATGGTTGTTGGACCTTTTATGGGTGGGAAATCGGCAGCATACAAAGTTTTAGCTGGTGCATTGGGTGATCTCGAAGCTGCTGGCATGATGGACGAACATAAAGTTCAACACAAAGTTCTCAATCCAAAATCGGTCACTATTGGTCAATTGTACGGTGAATTCGACAAGGTTTCGCACGAATGGACTGACGGTGTTTTGGCCACAACTTTTCGTGAATATGCAGCAAGTCAAACATTAGATCGAAAATGGATCATTTTTGATGGTCCTGTCGATGCCGTTTGGATTGAAAACATGAACACTGTGCTCGACGATAACAAAAAACTTTGTTTGATGAGTGGTGAAATTATTCAAATGAACGCTCAAATGAATTTAATTTTCGAACCTGAAGATCTCGAACAAGCGTCACCTGCTACTGTTTCACGTTGTGGTATGATTTACATGGATCCAAATCAATTGGGTTGGCGTGTCTTCAAAGATTCTTATCTTCAATACGAATTACCAACATCATTGTCTAAAGATGCTCGTGAATTGATCAATGATTTGTTCGAATGGATGGTCGATCCATGTTTGGATTTTCTTCGATTCAATTGTAAATTTCAATTGTCCACATCGCCAATTCATTTAACATTCAGCTTGATGAGACTTTATACGTGTTTGATGGACGAAATCGTTGGTGGAACGGCACCCGATGGAAAACCGTATCCAGATATCAATGCGAATACGATGTTATTGTGGTTACAAGGTTTATTTCTTTTCTCGGTCATCTGGGGTTTAGGCGGAACGATCACCGGTGATAGTCGAAAGAAATTCGATACATTTCTTCGAGATTTTCTCTCGGGCACAATGGAAGAATATCCCAAACCAAAATCTGTGAAATTTTCCAAAGCAAATATTTTTCCCGAACGAAACACTTGTTTTGACTTTTATTTCGAAAAGAAAGCGGCTGGACATTGGCGCGATTGGCCGGACATGATCAGTCGAGAAGACATGTCGATTCCTGAAGGTGTCAAAGTCGTCGATGTGATCATTCAAACTGACGAAACAGCTCGACAAGCATTTTTCTTGGACACTTTTCTTTCGCATAACGTTCCACTTCTTCTCGTCGGTCCAACAGGTACCGGAAAATCGGCAATTAATAATTATTTTCTCGTCCGATTGCCAAAAGAAAAATTCGTGGCGAATGTGGTGAATTTCTCAGCTCGAACATCATCAAATCAAACAATGGACACAATTATGAGCAAACTCGATCGTCGTCGAAAAGGTGTTTATGGTCCACCACTGGGCAAAAAATGTATCATTTTCGTTGATGATTTGAATATGCCAGCGAAAGAGAAATACGGAAGTCAACCTCCGATTGAATTGTTACGTCAATGGCTCGATCAAGGTTATTGGTTTGATCGAAAAGATACGTCGATGATCACGTTACTCGATTTGCTCTTTCTCGGCGCAATGGGTCCACCGGGTGGCGGTCGAAATACGATCACTGGTCGATTTTCACGTCATTGTAATATCATTTCGATCGATTCGTTCAGTGACGAAACAATGCAGAAAATCTTTACGTCAATTGTCGATTGGCATTTTGCTCGTGGTTTTGAAGCGGCTTTTCAACGTGTTGGACGTTTACTTGTTCAAGCGACGATGCAAATCTATAAGAAAGCCTGTGAACAATTTCTTCCAACACCACAGAAATCTCATTATGTTTTCAATCTTCGAGATTTTTCTCGTGTCGTTCGAGGTGTTTTACTCGTTCCATCGACTCACATGAAAGACGAAAAGAAATTATATCGTTTGTGGGTTCATGAAATCTATCGGGTGTTTTACGATCGATTAATCGATGATAGTGATCGATCGACATTTTATTCGATGGTTAAAGACGTGATGACCGACACATTGAAACAAGATATGACTCGATTATTAGAACATTTGATTCCAGCCAATGCGCCCAAACAACTCAAAGATGAACATATTCGTGCATTGATGTTCGGAGATTTTATTAAACCTGATGCTGAAATCAAACCTTATGACGAAATTACAGATTTAAATCAATTACAAAAAGTGATGGAAAGTTATCTCGAAGAATACAATGCGATCAGTAAAAGTCCAATGCATTTAGTTATGTTTCAATTTGCTATTGAACATATTTCACGTGTTTCACGTATTCTTAAACAAGACAATGGTCACGCGTTGCTCGTTGGCATTGGTGGCAGTGGACGAAGTTCATCGTGTAAAATGGCAGCATTTATGGCTGATTACGAATTATTTCAAATTGAAATTACGCGAACTTACGGTAAAAACGAATGGCGAGACGATATTCGAAAATTATTTCGAAAAAGTGGCGTCGACGGCAAAAGCACCGTTTTTCTCTTCAACGATTCTCAAATTAAAGACGAATCGTTCATCGAAGACATCAACATGATGTTAAACACGGCCGATATTCCAAATCTTTTTCCTGCTGATGAACGTGCAGAAATTTGTGATAAAATGCAAGGCGTTGCTCGTGTTTTAAATCGTAAAATCGAATCAACACCCATGGCTTTGTACAATTTCTTTATCGAACGTGTTCGTTCGGCTCTTCACATCGTCTTGGCATTTTCACCGATTGGTGATGCATTTCGAAATCGTCTTCGAATGTTTCCATCGTTGATCAATTGTTGTACAATCGATTGGTTCACATCGTGGCCGGAAGACGCTTTAGAAATGGTCGCAAAGAAATTTCTTGAAGAAGTCGAACTCGAAGATGAAATTCGATTCAATTGTGTCCTCATGTGTAAAACTTTTCATGAAAATATTCGAGTTTTATCACAATTGTTTCTCGTTCAACTATCGAGACACAATTATGTCACACCGACGTCGTATTTAGAATTGATTTTAACGTTCAAAGATCTTTTACGAACAAAGCGAAATGAAATTCAAACATTAAAAGATAATTATCTGAATGGTTTGAAACAATTGGATTATGCTCGTGTTGCGATTGATGCAATGAAAAAAGAATTAACTGAACTTCAGCCAAAATTAAAAGAAACGGCCATTGTCGTCGAAAATCTGATGGTTCGAATCGAACAGGAAACAGCCGAAGTCGAAGCGAGAAAAGAAATCGTCGCTGCTGACGAAGCCGTGGCCAACGAAGCTGCAGCCAAAGCTCAATCGATCAAAGATGAATGTGAAAATGAATTGACAGAAGCGTTACCAGCGTTACGTGAAGCTGAAGAAGCTCTCAACACATTGAAACCAGCCGAATTGGTCATTGTTAAAGCGATGAAAAATCCACCAGCTGGTGTCAAATTGGTCATGGAAGCCGTTTGTGTGATGTTAGAAAAGGCACCGGAACGAAAAATTGATCCATCGACACAAAAACCAATCTTAGACTATTGGCCAACCTCTGTTCGTCTTTTAGCCGATATGGATTTTCGAAAGAATCTTCAAACATATGACAAAGATAATATAAAACCACAAGTGATCAAACAAATTCGTGATCGTTTCGCTCAAAATCCATCATTTCAACCGAATGAAGTCGCAAAGGTTTCAGCTGCTTGTGAAGGTCTTTGCAAATGGATTTTGGCTTTGGAAAAATACGATCGAGTAATAAAAGTTGTTCAACCGAAACGATTGAAATTAGAAGAAGCCGAAGAAGCATTGTCCGAACAAATGGTCAAATTACAAGAAAAACAACGACAAGTGGCTGAATTAGAAGCACGATTAAAAGCGTTGACAGACGAATACGAAACGAATGTTCAAAAGAAAAACGAATTAGAAGATCAACGAAATCTTTGTGAAAAGAAATTAACACGTGCCGTTCAATTGATCGAAGGTTTAGGTGGTGAAAAAGATCGTTGGACAGATCAAGCGAGAAAATTAGGTGATCGATACATTCAATTGACCGGTGACATTCTTCTCAGTGCGGGTGTTGTCGCTTATCTCGGACCTTTTACTGTGAATTATCGAAACGATTGTATTCGTCAATGGATCGAACTTTGTAGATCGAAGAAAATTCCGTGTTCAGATATTTTCTCTCTCAATGCAACACTTGGTGATGCTGTGAAGATTCGTGCATGGCAAATCGCTGGTTTACCTGTTGATTCGTTTTCAGTCGATAACGGTATCATCGCAACGAATGCTCGTCGTTGGCCGTTGTGTATCGATCCGCAATCTCAAGCGAATAAATGGATCAAAAATATGGAACGAGACAATCGATTAGCAGTGATTAAACTTCAAGATCCTAATTATGCCCGAACCTTAGAAAATGCCGTTCAATTTGGTACACCTGTTCTTTTAGAAAATATCAATGAAGAATTAGATCCAATCTTAGATAATATTTTACTCAAATCGACGTTTAAACAACAAGGTGTCGAGTACATCAAATTCGGTGAAAATGTCATCGAATATTCGAGAGATTTTCGATTTTATATCACAACGAAATTGAGAAATCCACATTATCTACCGGAAACATCGGTCAAAGTAACATTGATCAATTTTATGATCACTGCTGAAGGTTTACAAGATCAATTGTTGAGTATTGTCGCTGCAAAAGAAAAACCCGAATTAGAAGAGCAAAAAAACAATTTAATTATTCAATCAGCTGAAAATAAGAAGAAACAAAAAGAAATTGAAGATACAATTCTCGAAGTTCTCTCGTCTTCGGCCGGAAATCTTCTAGAAAACGAAACAGCGATTCAAATTCTTTCGTCGTCAAAGAAAATTTCCGAAGAAATCGAAGCAAAACAAAAAATTGCCGAAGAAACACAAAAAGAAATCGAATTAACTCGACAAGGTTATTTACCCGTCGCTAAACATTCGACCATTCTTTTCTTTTGTATCTCCGATTTGGCAAACATCGATCCGATGTATCAATATTCTCTCGTTTGGTTCATCAATTTGTACGTTATGTCGATTGAAAATAGTGAAAAATCGAACGAATTAACTGAACGAATTCATAAACTTAATTCACATTTTACTGAATCAATTTATCGAAATGTTTGTCGATCGTTGTTAGAACGACACAAACTTCTCTTTTCGTTTATTCTTTGTGTTCAATTGAGCAAAGGTCGAGGTGAAGTCGATGATAATACGTGGCGATTTTTACTTACGGGTGGCGTTGGTTTGGATAATCCGTATCCGAATCCGGCACCCGATTGGTTAAACGATAAATCTTGGGCAGAAATCGTTCGTTCAGCTGATTTACCGGCACTTCGTGGTCTGATGGCTCATGTCAAAGAACATAAAGATAAATGGAAAGTTCTTTATGATTCACCAACACCACACGAACAACCTTATCCAGATGAATACAATGAACTCGGTGCATTGGATCGTTTGGTCATTCTTCGACTCTTTCGACCAGATAAAATTGTTCCTGCTGTTCAACAATATATTATTAAAAGTATGGGACAACAATTCGTTGAACCACCGACATTTGATTTACCGGGTTCTTATGCCGATTCATCACCAATAACTCCATTGATCTTCGTTTTATCACCGGGAGCTGATCCAATGATGGCCTTGTTAAAATTTGGTGAAACGATGGGCGTTTTTGACGAACGAATCAAAACTGTGTCCTTAGGCCAAGGACAAGGCCCTTTTGCTCAACAATTAATCACTGATGGTGTTCAAAAAGGTCATTGGGTTGTTTTACAAAATTGTCATTTAGCAGCAAGTTGGATGCCGAAGTTGGAACGAATTTGTGAAGAACTTCTAGTTCCTGGCAAAGTCCATAATGATTTTCGTCTTTGGTTAACATCTTATCCATCAGATCTGTTTCCTGTCACGATCTTACAGAATGGTATTAAAATGACAAACGAAAGTCCCAAAGGTCTTCGAGCGAATTTACTTCGCTCGTACTTGAATGATCCAATTAATGATCAAACATTTTTCAATGGTTGTAATAAACCAGAACGATGGAGAAAACTGCTCTTTGGTCTTTGTTTCTTTCATGGTCTTGTCCAGGAACGGCGACAATTTGGCCCCTTGGGATGGAACATTCCATACTTCTTCGATGAATCTGATCTACGAATTTCTCTTCGACAATTACAAATGTTTCTCAATGAATATGAAGATCTTCCCTTGGAAGCCATTTCTTATCTCTTTGGCGAATGTAACTACGGTGGTCGTGTTACAGATGATAAAGATCGTCGTTTATTAATTTCGTTACTTGAAGTTTGCATCAATGGTGATGTGGTGTTCAAAGAGAAATATGAATTTTCTGAAAGTGGAACTTATTTTGTTCCTCCAGATGGATCTCATCAACAATATGTTGATTATGTTCGAACGTTACCCTTGAATCCATTACCTGAAGTCTATGGTTTACATTCAAATGCAGATATTACCAAAGATCAACAAGAAACTCAGACATTATTTGATAATATTCTTTTGACATTACCCAAACAGACATCGGGTGGAGAAGGACGAACTCCATCTGTAGTTATTGATGAATTAGCAGCTGATATTCTTAGTAAATTACCAGCTGATTTCGATACAGAAACGATTGGCAAAAAATATCCGGTTCTTTACAATGAATCGATGAACACTGTCCTACGTCAAGAAATCATTCGTTACAATCGTTTGACGTTTGAAGTTCGAAAGACTTTGATTGATTTACGTAAAGCGATCAAAGGTCTCGTACTGATGTCATCCGAATTAGAAGAAGTTTTCAATGCAATGTTAGTTGGTAAAGTTCCGAATGCTTGGGCAGCGAAATCTTATCCATCTTTGAAACCATTGGGTAGTTATTTAAATGATTTGATGGCTCGATTGAAATTTTTACAAATGTGGATTAAAAATGGTCCACCGAATGTCTTTTGGGTCAGTGGTTTCTTCTTTACGCAATCGTTTCTCACCGGTGTGCTACAAAATTATGCTCGAAAATATACCATTCCAATCGATAAACTTTCGTTTGAATTTGATATTCTTCAAGAAGATAATGACATGGCAACAAGACCAGAGGATGGTGCTTATATCAAAGGTTTGTTCCTCGAAGGTGCTCGATGGAATAAGAAACGCAATGTTCTCGATGAATCATTACCAAAAATTCTCTTCGATACTCTTCCGATAATTTGGCTTCGACCAGGTATCACAGAGAAATTCGCTCAAGTGAACACTTATTCATGTCCTGTTTACAAAACAAGTGCCCGTCGTGGTGTTCTTAGTACGACTGGTCATTCAACGAATTTCGTCCTTTTAATTGAACTTCCATCGGATAAACCGAAACGACATTGGATAAATCGTGGTGTTGCGGCATTGTGTCAACTAGATGATTAATTATTTTCCAACCCGTGATCGAATATCGTCTTTAACGATTGCAAAGAATAATAAGATTTCAATACTCTTTTCTTTTCTTTTTCTTTTTTTGTTTTTCTTTTCCAATTCCACATTCCTTCTTCTTCTTCTTTTTCTTTTTCTTCGTTTTTTTCGATACACGCACACTTACAGACAGACATACATAAACATAAGTCCTCGTTCAAACCTATACATATACATTTCTTTGACGATGAAGAGAAAAATAATAAACGAC
>JGI24214J29971_1021569_pt1 | contig 12441 bp, 13 predicted proteins | sample EnhBio_Anaerobic_3_FD_29971 | JGI IMG/M metagenome (IMG submission 29971)
AGGAAACTTTGTGGAAAACGGAACTTGTCATGTCTGTACAACAAGATTTGTAAACTGCACAGCATGTAACCCAATCGCATGTACTTCATGCCAAAGTGGTTATTTCTTAAATTCTGGAGCTTGTAATGTCTGTAGTTTTGGATTTACAAATTGTTAAACCTGTAATCCAAGTGCTTGTTTGACTTGTGCTGTAGGTTACTTTGTGTAAAATTCTACATGCCATCTTTGTAGCTCAAGGTTCAACTTTTGCACAGAATGCAATCCAAATGCCTGCACAGCTTGTCAGAGTGGTTACTTCGTCAATAACGGTCAATGTGCAACCTGCGACTCCAGATTCTCTCACTGCACTCAATGCTCCCCAACCACCTGCAACAGTTGCATCGATAATTACTTCCTTGAAAACAACACATGTTTCACTTGTGCGAGCAGATTCGTAGGCTGCAATCTTTGCAGTCCTTCAGCCTGTTCTTCTTGCGACTCAGGATACTTTTTGGAGAACAACACCTGCCACACATGTCCATCAAGGTTTACAAATTCAATCACTTGCAATCCNNCCAAAGCTTTAACATGCGACAGTGGGTACTTTGTCAACGGAAACAACTGCAGCATTTGTAACTCAAAATACACCAGTTGTCTGACATGCGATTCTACAAACTGTTTAACATGCGATACAGGAAACTTTGTGGAAAACGGAACTTGTCATGTCTGTACAACAAGATTTGTAAACTGCACAGCATGTAACCCAATCGCATGTACTTCATGTGCCAGTGGATCTTTTTTGAACTTAGGAGCTTGTAATGTATGTAGTTCAAGATTCACAAGTTGCCTAACTTGTACTTCTTCAGCATGTTTAACATGTGATGTTGGCTATTTTGTTTAAAATACTACATGCCATATTTGTAGCTAACGTTTTACATTTTGTACTGCTTGCAATCCAAATGCTTGCACAGCTTGTCAGAGTGGTTACTTCGTCAATAACGGTCAATGTGCAACCTGCGACTCCAGATTCTCTCACTGCACTCAATGCTCCCCAACCACCTGCAACAGTTGCATCGATAATTACTTCCTTGAAAACAACACATGTTTCACTTGTGCGAGCAGATTCGTAGGCTGCAATCTTTGCAGTCCTTCAGCCTGTTCTTCTTGCGACTCAGGATACTTTTTGGAGAACAACACCTGCCACACATGTCCATCAAGGTTTACAAATTCAATCACTTGCAATCCAACCAAAGCTTTAACATGCGACAGTGGGTACTTTGTCAACGGAAACAACTGCAGCATTTGTAACTCAAAATACACCAGTTGTCTGACATGCGATTCTACAAACTGTTTAACATGCGATACAGGAAACTTTGTGGAAAACGGAACTTGTCATACTTGTTTATCAAGATTTAACTTTTGTACATAATGTAATGATATTGCCTGTTCAGTTTGTCAGGTTGGTTATTTCGTAAATAATGGGCAATGTCCAACTTGTGATTCAAGATTCTCAAATTGTGATTAATGCAATCCTACAACTTGCTCTAGTTGTATTGACAATTACTTCCTTTAAAATAACACGTGTTTCACTTGTGCAAGTAGATTTGTAGGCTGTAACCTTTGCAATCCATCAGCATGTTCATCTTGCAATTCTGGATTCTTTTTAGAGAATGGTACTTGCCACACATGCCCTACAAGATTTACTAATTCAATTACTTGTGATCCTGCAGTTGCATTTACTTGTTCAAGTGGATATTTCTTAAACAATGGGGCATGTAGCATATGTTCATCACGATTCACAAGCTGTTTAACATGCAATCCATCGTAATGTTTAAGTTGCGCTGCTCAGACATTTTTATAAAACACAACATGTCATACATGTACATCAAGATTCTCATATTGCAAACTTTGTGATCCATCAACATGTTCAACTTGTGTTAGTGGATACTCAATCTCTACGAACAATGTTTGTTTATAATGTGGCATAAAGTTCCCGAATTGTGATCAATGTGATTCGACAACTTGTTACACTTGTTTGGATACGTTCTTTTTAGAATTGAATGTTTGTTACACTTGCAAAAGTAGATTTGACAATTGTTCAACATGTTCATCTTCAGCTTGCTTAACCTGCGACTCTAGATACTTCGTTGAAAACGGAACTTGTCACACATGTCCGTCTAGATTTACGAACTCAATTACTTGCGATCCTTTAGATGCTCTCTCATGTGTAAGTGGATACTTTGTTAATGCTGGTATTTGTAATGTTTGTAATTCTAAATACTCAAATTGTCTGACTTGCGATCCAACTGATTGTATCTCTTGTAGTACTGGATTTTTTGTGGAAAATGGATCTTGTCATGTCTGTAATACAAGATTTGATTAATGTGTAACATGTACCCCAGGGGCTTGTACATATTGTTTGGCTGGATTTTATGTCTTAAATGGTGTATGTCCAACTTGTGATTCAAAATACTCTCACTGCGAAGAGTGTGACCCAACTCATTGTACATTATGCTTTGATAATTACTTCCTCGAAAATAACACGTGTTTCACTTGTGCCAGCAGATTTGTAGGTTGTAATTTGTGCGATCCATCTTCATGTTTCTCTTGCGATTCTGGTTACTTTTTGGAAAATGCCAGATGTCTAATGTGTCCATCAAAATACACAAATTCAATAACTTGCAATCCATCAAATGCATTAACATGCTAAACTGGATATTATTTGAATGGAGGTTTTTGTGACATTTGTAACTCAGGATACTCAGATTGTATCACCTGTACACCAACATAATGTTTATCTTGCGATACTGGATTCTTTGTTCAAAATGGTTCTTGTCATGTTTGTAATACCAGATTCGATTAATGTGTTACCTGTAACCCAACTGCCTGTACTTCATGTTTGGCTGGATTCTACATTTTTAATGGAGCCTGTCCGGCTTGCAACTCGAAATACCCTCACTGCAAATAATGTGACCCAACTTAATGCACACTTTGTTTCGACAATTACTTTTTGTAGAACAATACCTGTAACACTTGCTCAAGTAGATTCACAGGTTGCAACCTTTGTGACCCAGTGTCATGCTTTTCATGTGATTCTGGGTACTACTTAGAAAATGGAACTTGTCACACATGTCCAACAAGATTCACAAGCTCAATAACATGTGATCCATCTGTTGTATTCTCATGCGATTCTGGATACTTCGTTGATGGTGGAATCTGCAGCATTTGTAACTCAAAATATCCACAATGTTCGACATGCAACCCCTTAATATGCTTATCATGCGTTGTAAATTATTTTATATAAAATGACACATGTCACATTTGCAATTCTCGATTTGTGAACTGTACTCAATGCGATCCCAACGCTTGTGGATCTTGTCAAGTTGGTTATTTCGTTGATATTGATAAATGTACGATCTGTAATGACCGATTCACTCACTGTACGAAATGTGATTCTATTCATTGTTCAGAGTGTTTAGATAATTATTTCCTTGAAAACAATACTTGTAACACGTGTTCAAGTAGATTCACAGGCTGCAACCTTTGTGACCCAGTGTCATGCTTTTCATGCGATTCAGGGTACTTCTTAGAAAACGCTACATGCCACACATGTCCAACAAGATTCTCAAGCTCAATAACATGTGATCCAATAAAAGCACTTTCTTGCAACTCTGGATACTTTGTCGATGGAAATTTATGCAGTATTTGTAACTCGAAATATTTGGATTGTTCAACATGTGATCCAACAGATTGTCTTTCATGTGACATTGGATTTTTTGTTGAAAACGGTTCTTGTCATGTCTGTAATACCAGATTCGATTAATGTGTTACTTGCGATCCTAATGCCTGTACATCATGCTTGGCTGGATTCTACATTTTTAATGGAGCTTGTCCAACTTGCGATTCAAAATACTCGCATTGCAAAGAATGTGACCCAACTCATTGTACATTATGTTTCAACAATTACTTCCTCGAAAATAATACCTGCAACATTTGTGCTACCAGATTCACAGGTTGTAATTTGTGTAATCCTGCTTAATGTTTCTCTTGTGATTCTGGTTACTTTTTAGAAAACGGAACTTGTCATACTTGCCCATCAAGATTTACCAATTCAATTACCTGTGATCCTGTAAAAGCAATTTCTTGTGATTCTGGTTATTTTGTGGATGGAAACATTTGCAGTGTATGTAACTCAAAATATCCTGATTGTTCAACATGTAACCCATCAAATTGTATATCTTGTTTTACAGGAACTTTCGTTGAGAATGGATCATGCCATGCATGCGATTCAAGATTTTCTCAATGTACAACTTGTAGCCCACAGCAATGCTCTTCCTGCTTAACAGGATATTCTGTGATAAATGGTGCTTGCTCAATTTGTAGTAATAAAGACCCAAACTGTCAATAATGCAATACCAATTACTGTACATTATGCTTCGATAATTATTTCCTCTAAAATCATACTTGCTACACTTGTGCAAGCAGATTCACAGGATGTAATCTTTGCAACTCAGTATCATGCTTTTCTTGTAACTCTGGGTATTTCTTATAAAATGCTACATGTCATACCTGTCCCTCAAGATTTACACATTCGATCTCATGTGATGAAAGCGCTGCTTTTACTTGTGACTCTGGATACTTCCTTAATGGTGGAATTTGTAGCATATGCAACTCAAAATATTCTGATTGTTACACTTGTGATCCGACAGATTGTCTGACTTGCGATTCGGGATTCTTTGTGGAAAACGGTTCTTGCCACATTTGCAACTCAAGATTTGATTAATGTGTAACATGTACCCCAGGGGCTTGTACTTCATGTTTGGCTGGATTTTATGTCTTAAATGGAGCATGTCCAACTTGTGATTCAAAATACTCTCACTGCGAAGAGTGTGACCCAACTCATTGTACTTTATGCTTTGATAATTACTTTTTGGAAAACAATACCTGCAATACTTGTGCCAGCAGACTGACTGGTTGCAATCTTTGCAATCCATCATCTTGTTTTTCATGCGATTCTGGATACTTTTTATAAAATGCAACATGTCACGTATGTTCAACAAGATTCTCGAACTCGATAACTTGTGATCCAGTAAAGGCACTTTCTTGTGACAGTGGTTTCTTTGTAGATGGCAATTTATGCAGTGTATGCAATTCGAAGTATTCTGACTGTTCAACTTGTAATCCAACAGACTGTATTTCATGTGACTCAGGGTTCTTTGTAGAAAATGGTACTTGCCACGTTTGTGACTCTCGATTTGATCAATGTGGGAGCTGTAATCCTACTGCTTGTACTTCATGCTTAACAGGATATTTTGTTAAGAACGGAGCTTGTCCGATTTGTGATTCATAATATCCAGACTGTAAAGAGTGTGACCCAACTTATTGTACTCTTTGTTTTGATAATTATTTCCTTGAAAACAATACTTGTAACACGTGTTCAAGTAGATTCACAGGCTGCAACCTTTGTGACCCAGTGTCATGCTTTTCATGCGACTCTGGTTACTTCTTAGAAAACGCTACATGCCACACATGTCCAACAAGATTTACAAACTCAATAACATGTAACCCATCTATTGTATTCTCATGTGATTCAGGATACTTCGTTGATGGAGGGGTATGCAGTATATGTAACTCAAAATATTCAGACTGCGATACATGTAACCCATCAATATGTGTAACTTGCGATTCAGGATTTTTTGTTGAGAATGGTTCTTGCCATATTTGCACTTCAAGATTTTCATAATGTCTTACATGCAGTCCGACAGCTTGTGCAACATGTTTGATTGGTTACTATGTCAATAATGGTCAATGCTCAATTTGTAACTCGAAATATCCACATTGTAAATAATGTGACCCAACTTATTGTACTTTATGCTTTGATAATTACTTCTTAGAAAACAACACATGCAATACCTGTTCGAGCAGATTCACCGGTTGCAACCTTTGTGATCCTGCTTAATGTTTCTCATGCGATTCAGGGTACTTCTTAGAAAATGCTACCTGTCACACATGTCCAACAAGATTCACACACTCAATGACTTGCGATCCGATTGTTACTCTTTCTTGTGATTCTGGATACTTTGTCGATGGTGGAATCTGCAGCATTTGTAACTCAAAATATTCGGACTGTTTAACCTGCGACCCAACAGATTGTTTATCTTGTGATTCAGGATTTTTTGTAGAAAACGGTTCTTGTCACGTTTGTAACTCAAGATTTACAGATTGTACAACATGCAGCCCATTAATTTGTAGTACATGCGATGTCGGCTTTTTTGTATAAAGTGGAGCCTGTAGTTTTTGTAATTCACGATTTACAGAATGTTTGACTTGCACACCAAGTGACTGCCTCACTTGTTCGACTGGACACTTTGTATAAAACGGTACTTGTCATGACTGTCCTATGAGATTTTCCTTCTGTACAACTTGTAATCCATTAGAATGTACTTCTTGTTAAGTTGGATATTTTGTAAATAATAAGCAATGCTCGATTTGTAACTCGAAATACCCTCATTGCAAATAATGTGACCCAACTTACTGCACATTATGTTTCGATAATTATTTCCTTGAAAACAATACTTGTAACACGTGTTCAAGTAGATTCACAGGCTGCAACCTTTGTGATCCTGCTTAATGTTTTTCATGTGATTCAGGGTACTTCTTAGAAAACGCTACCTGCCATACTTGTCCAACAAGATTCTCAAGCTCAATAACTTGCGATCCTAACCTTGTTTTTTCATGCGTAAATGGATACTTTGTTGATGGTGGAATTTGTAGCATTTGTAACTCAAAATATTCTGATTGTTCAACTTGTGATCCATCAGACTGTCTTTCATGCGACACTGGCTTCTTTGTAGAAAACGGTTCTTGTCATATTTGCAACTCACGATTCTCTGACTGTACTGTATGCGATCCAGTCGCTTGTAATACATGTTAAGTTGGATTTTTCGTATAAACTGGAGCCTGTAACATTTGCGATTCCAGATTCACTGAATGTTTGACCTGCACACCGAGCAATTGCCTTACTTGCGCACCGGGATACTTTGTATAAAACGGTACTTGCCATATTTGTAATTCTCGATACCCTCAATGTACAACATGCAATCCGAGTGGATGTACAACTTGCTAAATCGGTTACTTTCTTCAAGGAGCTTATTGTCCACAATGTTCAGTAAAGTTTACAAAATGTTTGACATGTACACCATCGGCTTGTTAAACATGTTAAGTTGGTTACTTTGTATAAAATGGAACATGCCACCGCTGCGATTCACGATTTTCAAAATGCACAAGTTGCGACGCCGTTGCATGCACAACCTGTCAAATCGGTTACTTTGTTGATTTGGGACAATGTTATACATGTAGCTCAAGAATTACAAACTGCGACACATGTGACCCTATATTTTGCTCTTAATGTTATGACGGTTACTTTTTATAAAACAACACCTGTAATGTTTGTTAGACAAGATTTACAGGATGCAATCTTTGTGATCCTGACTCATGTTTTAATTGCAATTATGGTTACTTTTTGGAAAATGCCACATGTCATACTTGTCCTTCAAGATTTTCAGAGTCTATTTCATGCAATTCTGTATAGGCTTTTTCATGTGTTAGCGGATACTTTATTGATAATGGGTTGTGTAGTGTTTGTGATTCAAGATTCACTTAATGCCTAACTTGCACACCAGGAGCATGCTTAACTTGCGCTGTTGGTTACTATGTATAAACAGGCACATGTCATGTATGTAATTTAAGATTTGACCAATGCACGTAATGTTCACCTATTGCCTGTAATGCTTGTTAAGTTGGTTACTTTGTCCAATCTGGCCAGTGTGCTACTTGCGATTCTAAATTCATTTAATGTCTAACATGTACACCATCATAATGTCTTACTTGCGATTTGGGATTCTTTGTATAAAATGGTACATGTCACAAATGCAATACAAGATTTAATAACTGTACTGAATGTGACCCTGTACAATGCTCATCATGCTAGGTAGGATATTTTACTTAGAATGGTTCATGTTGGGAATGTAAATCTCGTTTTAGGAACTGCACATCATGTGATCCGATTACTTGCAGTAGTTGTTTAGCAGGATACTTTTTGTAAAACAACACATGTACCAATTGTTCATTAAGACACACAGCTTGCTTGACATGCAACCCTACAGCCTGCTTCACATGCAAAATTGGATATTACAACTTCAACTCATCATGCTACACATGTCCAAGCAAATACATAGGATCCATAACATGCAACTCCACACATGCTGTATCATGCACTACCGGATATTATCTGGACATCATACGTGGAATTTGTGTCTCCTGTTCGAGCCGTTACTCTCAAGCATGCAGTTCATGCAACTCATCCAATTGTCTCTCCTGTGTCTCTGGATACATGCTCAACCCCTACACACATTAATGCACTATCATCAATACATAACTCATTTGTGGAGATAGCTTCACTTATGAAGGTGCATAACAATGTGATGATGGTAACTTACTAAACGGTGACGGGTGTGACTCTTCATGCAATATCTAACCTTAGTTTACATGTTAAATCTAATTCATCTCCAAATTGGCACATTGCAAATACGTCGGCGAAATTAATATCACATTCAAATACGTTACGAAACAACAATCAATAAACAGTTTACATATTTATTTCAAAATTACACCAGCTAATTTCAAAATATGGAATAATTAAACTATCAGTCAATTAGTCTCATCCCTAATTATTATGAGGACTGTCAATTAAATAGCAGGAAAGAGATTGTTGGCCGATTAGATTGTGCCTTATAAAAGGTTTGCCTTCAATTATTAATAATCCTTAAAGACAAGAATGTTAGTGTTTGATTTGGATTATGATGACACGACTCTGGCCTAGACAGACATTTACTTCACAATTGACCCATCACGTACAACAAATGCTTTAATCACCCACATCCCAAGACAATCATTCAAACTAAAACTCGGTAACACAATAACTGACGAAATCATGATCTACAACTATTCTGCAAGCACATATCAATTAAAAAATATCATTGCACAAATCGGTTTAGTTATTGGAGTATTATCATTAATTCTCGTGTTTGTAGGCATGTTCTCACCTGTTGGTAAGTTTACTATTTTCCAGACATTATCTATCGTTCAAATGGCATACTTCGGTACCTTACAATTTTAGCATATACCCATCACTTTATAAGGCTTGAAGTATCTTTATCTCTCCAGTGGGTTCAATACAAACTCTATATCAACTTAAACCATTATAGATCGTGATACGTATTCTTTTATGGGTATGTTATCAACTTCTGTGTTTGGAAATTATAACATGACATTCTTTATCTTGTGTCTCTTACCATTTTCTATCGGTCTTGGAGCATTACTCGTGTTGAGGTTGCAATCACAAAAACAGTCATCTCCTTCATCGGCAACTATTCATAGTGAGATATCATCATCACTTAGCCATTCATAATCTTTAAAGAATCATATAAAGTTCACATAGAAAGATAGACAAAAATTGATACGAACATTATTTTAGCGTGTGTTTTATTAATGGACATTCTTCGGTCTTATTATTACAGGAAATCTTGCCTGGATTAGTGTGTTTTACTTCATGAGATAAAATAAACAGTTGATTGGTGACTTTGTTTATATGATAGTTATACTCGCCATGTGGATTGGGTATGTAGTCTTTATGGTCAAGATCGAAGGGGAAACTGTCGATTTAGCAGAGTGGCGTTAATATAATACTAAAAACAGTCATCGTGTTGGTAGTAGTAATAACAAATACACTGATGAAAATATTAAACATCAACAACAATAATAATAACACAATATTTTGTCATTGTCTTCATTAATAATCCACTCTGGATTGGGCGAATTCAAGCAAATGCGAAACTTATAATAATCAAAATCAGGATCGTCAAAGAAGCGTATCTTCACAATTGCAATGTTAGCATAGAAATTACTTTATAGTTTATTAATCGCAATAGCATCACAACAAACAAAGTTCACCAGCGCTATTATTATTGTCTACATCGCTATATTGGGTATCGTGATTATTATAAAGTATCCAAAAAAGAAACAATAAAACTAAACTGAAAAGATCAATAACGCATCATCATTATCAATGAGAGGTAGCCATCGAAATCACAACAGTAGTAGCAATAAGTTTGATTAAGTCGGGGATGTTGGAGTGATAGGAATTATTGATGATGAATAAATTAAAAATAATTATAATCTTAATGCTAATGTTAATGGAAGTAAATCATCAAAATCAGTTTTATCGAAACAAATCAATGTTGTTGAAAGAATAAAACCTCTACAATAAAAACAATTACTTATAGTAAATTTGGTGTTGATAATAATAATAAACCTGTTATACTTGACGTACTCAATATTACAACAGCATTCCTCTTCAACAGCAATCGATAGGTAGTAATTTTACACAAACGCATTATATTCCACCAAACTATTACCAATTGCATTGTTATTGATAGTTTTATTAAGCATTGTGTTCAATGTCATCCAATACATTTTGTAACTAAGGGAGCACCACACCATGATATTGATAAAGACAGTGTATAGATTGTTATTCCCTGCAATAAATTCATAAAAGAGCAAATAAGGTATATCATCGAGTATGCATTTACATGAGAACATACTGTAGACAAACAATTATATGAATTAGTCATCGATAAAGTCAAAAAGAAATTATGGAGATAATTTGGATATTTCCACCTCCTCATTATTCCCCACTAAGTCTATTACGGTGAGGAATAATCAAAAGAGTATTAATATAACTTTAGAAGAATAGAAAGGGTTGAATAACAATAACAATAACAGTAGCACTAATAATTTATCATCATAGGCTCTAACAACTATAGGCAATGGTGCCTCATTCTTATCATCACAGCGTGCCTTCCGTAAAAAGGGTAACAATAATAAATCTAAGAAGTCATCACGTAATAGACAACCTAACTACAACACAACTTAATAGTAATAATAGTTTGACCAACAACACAGATAATAGTCGTAGTCAATTTCTATAGGGTCAGAGTATTACCCCATATAACAGGGTGACTTCCTGAAATAGTGTGGGTTGAATTTCTATCTACAACAATAACCCAATAAAACTGAATAACTATAAGATGAAGAAAAACAATACAATAATAAAAATAGACATAGTATATTTGATGGTTTGTAGGATGACTTGGCAATGGACACCATCAATGTATTTGATACCAAAAACTATAATAATAACAACATATCATCATTAACGAGGGCGAAATCACACACTAACACTAACAATAACAATAAAAACAATAATCATTCTAAGACTTTACAACAACAATCAAAGACAAAGAATAATGAACCAAAATTATCATAACGTTATCGTACATCATTGAATTCATAACGGGATAAACACTACAATAATAACAATTTGAGTAATAAGGATGATATGGTATCAGTGTCAGTGGAGAGTGATTTCTAAAGGATAGATTTGGAACAGTTTATGTAACAGTTTGGTGTCAAATTAGATTAATAGCCCTTAGAAAATAACAACAAAAATATTAATAAAAATAAAAAACAACTGTAAAGTTAAAGACAAAAATATAATACAAGCAGATAATCAATATCATCACCTTCTACTAACAGATTAAAAGGATAACGTAAATTCAGAGTCAAAAACAAATAAATATCAAGATAACACCTCAAATCAAGATAACATCTTAAGTCAAGATAAAATACCAGTTCTAATAATAGTAGCAATAATAATTCAAGTGATTAGTCTGGAAAGTCAACCCCTAGGAGTAATCTCGGTAGTGGCAGGGATAAAAATATATAAGTCATAATGGTTGATGTCAGGGATTAGTATAAGCCAGTCGATAGCAGAAAGTTAGTCGTTATGGAAGAAAACAAACAATAAAATGGTAAATAATACAACAAAGGCAATGAAATCTAAAATAATAGACAATTACCTTAATCAAGAGCTGAAAAACAACAATAACAAATAGTAAACCCTATAAAAACAATATCAACTAAGAAGCCATTAGAAATAGTTGAAGTTGAGTCAGATTACTAACCGTTTGACAACAATATCCTCATCAGTTAGTAAGATTCTAAAGAGATTGTATAAAGGAAATAATTTGTTGTGAATAACATGAAATAATAGTCTACTTCAAATCTTAAAGCAAAAGGAAACAGTATGGTTAAAAAAGCAAGGGCTAAACATATGGAGGTGATATAAGTATAAGCAGACTATGAACCAATAGATATGAATTTTTTGACAATTGAGGATGAGAATGTATCAGGAATAGACTAAATATCATAAATATCGAGTAAGAAACCTTCCTTAGGGAATAAAACTAAGTGAGAGTATATCAATATAAAGTTAATCATTACACATCAAGTTGAACTGAATAAATAACAAAGGTAACTAATAATAAAAAGAATGAATGATGT
>JGI24214J29971_1052916_pt1 | contig 12135 bp, 1 predicted proteins | sample EnhBio_Anaerobic_3_FD_29971 | JGI IMG/M metagenome (IMG submission 29971)
AACAGGAAACATTTTCGGTCTGCACTGGGAAACCCAAAATGGCACAAGTTGTCAAGGCGACTTTTATCGAGTCCCAGCTCTCCAATCTGTTCGATCTCCTTGATGATCCAACAGCTGAAGGGGTTTTGGTTGTTAAGGATTTAATGGGCATTGTTCAAGCTGAATTGGAAGATGACCTTGCTGTTTGGGTCTCCTACTTGTTGAACTCTGAAAAGAGTATCCTCGTCTTCCTGGAGAAAACAACCACTTCCCTTCAATATAATGTTCTAACGGCTGCCCGAATCGAGTTGGTAATATTCTTGGAGTGGCTAATCAAAAAACTTGGAAAGAGGATTGCTGAATTTGCTCTTCGCATTAAAGACACCTGCTATGGTCTCTTCCGGCGTGAAGATTCAAATAAGCTACGTGCTCAAACATTCCATCCCCTATGGAGATTAATTAAGATGCAACTTCCAACTGTTGATGCAGAAAGGTTTGGAGTTCGAGATATGGCTGATGTATTCATTCATGAATATACTGTTGCCAAATCAGCTGTTTCACAAACTGTTAAGGCTTACTTGTTGAAAATGTTGGGCTACTTGTGTCGATATTTTCCAGAATCGATGTTTGATAAGGCTGTTGGTCTTCAAGCCATGTTCCTTGATTGCTTATCTATCCAGTTCCACAAGAAGGATCCAGATATGACACTAATCAGAGGAGGACTTCAAGGCCTTTCTTCATTCCTCGTAAATTTTTCACAAGACCTCAATGCAAATCAATTAGAGGCTATTTATGGTTATACTTGGTTTGCTTTGAATCCACCTCCCGGTGTCACTGATTATAAGCTTCCAAAAGCCAGTATGAATATAATTTCCCTTCATTCGAAGTTGTTGAGACAATATTTGACTCAAACCAGTCCCAAGATCTATGCAAGATTAAAACATTATTGTACTGTGGAAAACAGACAATTAAGATATATTGCATTTCCAGCAATTGATCATTTCTTTGCTACAGTAGCAGAAGAAATAGTTTCTGGGAACAGAGATCCAGATCACAACAAAGAGACATTCGCTTTTTTCATCAAAGAGTTTTGGAATTCCTTTGATTCCCAAGCAAGTGGTCTTCTTGATATTTCTATTTGTATTCGTGGATTTGGAAAGTTTGCCAAGATTACAAAACATTATTTGGGAGCTCCTGAGGTAAAGAAAATGTTATCAAAACTATTTGCATTCAGTGAACGTTATTACTCTTCAGATGCTATCTTCAATCTTGAAGAGACCATGAATCATCTTCCTAGCTTTATGGAGGCTTTTGCAGATATCATCTTTGAGCTTGATGAACTTGATGATTCTGATTTAGTTCATCTTGAAAGAATCATTGGTATATCATTCTTGATATTTCCACGTTTATTTGATGCAACAAAACAAAGACATTATAAGGTCATATCCCAACTATTCATTAGCTTGTTTTCCAAAGGTTCATCTCTCAAAACCTTATTAAGCAAAGTTATCTTTCAGGGTTTAGTTTTAACCTGTTCTTCCCCCAATCCTGATTCACTTGTTGAACATAATTATATTGAATATTTTGAATTATGGTTACATTTATTGGACCCATTTCGAGCCAAATCCTCAAGTGCAAAATATTTACAAGAATTCCCAGATGATAAAAAAGAAGAATTAAGGAATATCATCTATGACGAATTCATGAATTCCTTAACATCAATACTACAAAAACTATCCCTTAATTATACAACAATTGGTCCTGATCCAAACTCACAAGCTGCTAGCAGTGGTAATACTCAGCAGGAGAAGAAGGACCCTGGAACACCAAATAAAGATAAATCCAAATCAGCTCAACAACAACAAGTCAATTTGGATGAATTAGATTTAAGCAAGACAGCCCCAGTCAAACCAAAAGATTATGAAATCTTTTTAAATTTAGTGGAATTTTGTAAACTCGTTTGGGATCAAAAGAACTATTTGATTGTGAAATCCTTTGAACGCTGGGTATACTTATTTGGAAAAGAAATTCTTATCAAATCCAATCAATTTCAATTTGTTAGTGGCTTCTATAAATTAATGACATTAACAATGAAAAATTGTATTGAATTGAAATATTTCGCCGCTGTAGAAAGAAAACAAGAAGAGGAAGTGAAAGAAGAAGATGCAATGTTGACTCCTGAATTAGAAACCAAGATCACATGCTTTTCATTATTTCAAAAATTCATCAATGAAGTATTGGTAAGACTAAAACAATATAAAGAGGAATTATTAGTTGCATGTTTATCATTGGTATTGTCGATTCCAAAGGAATTTATTCATTTGGAAAAATTAATTGCACCAATGAAAATGGCATTGAATTTGGGAACTGGTCACTTAGAAATTGCTACCGTGGCTCTAGACACACTGGACTTCTGGAGAAAGGTGAAAGGAGAAGAACTCAGTCCCTATTTGGGTGAAATTCTTCCTCTTCTGAACAGTTATTTGATGAGTCATTCAGAAGCAAGAACAGAACTTGAAGAAGATACTCCTGAATTCGATAAAATCAGAGAAAAACAAAGACTTGAAGTCGTGGTAAAAGAACAAAATGAAAAAAGCAGTCAAACGGAATTTAAAGTAAAAATATTGAAATTATTGGGAAAGTTTGGCGGTGCAAATTATTCGATATTAAAAGAAGAAAATCTCACTCCAATTGAAGCTGGATTAGCGTTAGATACAACTCTTCATTTAGATCTTACTGTGATCTTCAAAGACCAAAAGATGTTGTTTTATCTTGATGATTTGATCCCAAGAGTCGTGTATCTCGCTGAAACCTCAATTGATAGACAAACTAAAGTTGCTGCTTGTGAACTTCTTCACTCGGTCATCCTATTTATGATTGGTAAGAATGCCAAAGGGAAGCCTGTACAACTCGAAAAGATTTATCGTTTTGTCCTTCCAGCAGTACTCCGATTGGCTACGAGTGCAGAACTCATCTCGAGACAACTATTTGAACCTTTGGTTGTTCAAGTCATTCATTGGTGGACAAAAAAACAAATCCTATGAAAGCGCTGAAACAATGGTATTGTTGGATGTAATCATTGAAGCCGTAGGGGATTCATCAAGTGGTGCTCTAAGAGATTTCAGCTCTAGATGTTTAGCAGAATTTCTCCAGTGGTCAGTAAAACAAAGTGTTTCTAAGCCTGGTAAAGGATCTCTTAATGCCAAACCTTTGTTTAAACGATTATATTCCCTTGCACTCCATCCAGATCCATTTAAGCGATTAGGATGTGCCTTGACAATGAAGAAGTTATATCGAGTGTTACGAGAAGATCCTGTATTAGTGGATGAGTATCTACTTGAAATCATGCATACAATGATATTCTCATTACGTCTTGCTTCCAATGATGCCTTATCACTTGGAACTGTTACTATCCTTGAACAAGTCTGTGACAGTCTAGGACAAATCGTAGTTGCATACAAAGATAAACTAGCCACTCCCAATACCAAGCGTAGAATGCATAAAGACATTTCAAGCTTCCTTAAATGGAACTTTCAACAAGTTGGTCGTGTTGAAGCACCTGTAAGAAGAGTCGCATTCAAATTCGTTTTAGACCTTTCTCCTTTAGTTACTGGCATTACCACCAGTCAACAATGGATTGGTAAATTGATTGCCTCGAAGAGTATTAATTTCTTGATTAAAAATTTTGAAGACTTTTCTAATCCTCCTGTCAACCCAATTGAACATGTCCCTAATGCTCAAAAATGGTTTGCCCAACTTGATGGCTCTATTGAAGCCTACGTATGGTGTTTATCCCATTCTATGATCAAAGCTTCAGATGTTTTTGCTAAGACCAGTTCCTCCAAATTATTACCTTATTTGTTTTATTTCAACAACAATTTTGCCCTTATGAAGCCCACCACTCCCGTATTACTTGATCTTTCCCCCTTGGAACTTGATGCCTTCATGGACAAGAGGAACGATGTGGTATTAAGGATGATTAAACTGCTATTGGTATTGATAGAGAAACATGACTATTTGGAGTCTATAAAGAAGATGATTAATGAGGAATTCTGGAAGATCCTCTTTGGTTGTTTATTTCGATCCAATCCACCGCCAAAATTGAACCGATTGGCCACAAGATTATGCTATTTGTTAACCAAACAATTACATGCGTTCCCTGCTTACCTCAAGCTGATGCATCAAGTGTTTGGGGAAATGCTAAAAAAGAATTCCCTTCATCTAGGTTCACTCAATTTCCAACATGGTAGTCTCAATCTCTCTAAGGTCTCTTCCATTTGCAATGGATTTGTCCAATTATTACCTTCTGGTATTATACCCCAACACTGGGAATCCACAGGTCAAGGAAATAATATCAAAGAAGGAGCACGAATGATTCTCACAGAGCTTTTTGATCATAGTGGTCATTATGATCCATTGGAACTTGTTGCTGGAACTCAATTACTCCAATTAGCACTTAAACTTGACCCATGTGCAAGTGCTCTGGGGAAATTCCTTCTTGATGAAACCACCATTGAACCAAAGACAGTTCAAGATGAGGCCAGTCCTGTTTATGCTATTGCCCAGACCACTAAAGGAGAGCAATTCTATTTATGTTTCCGTGAAGCTCTTGATGAACATATCTTAGCAAACCTATTGTTATTCTCTACAATCCTTTTCAAGAACATTGAAGGAGGATTACCATTCCGTATATTCCTTTCATTGATTGAAAAGCAAGCAAAAAGGTCATCAAAAAATGATATATCAATATTCTTACCTCAAATCAATACAATGAAGGGCTGGATTCAACCCACTGCTACCGAAGGTCCAAGAGAAAATGCACTTGAATTCTGTAAAAAGATTATTTCGCTTAATCCCTCTACTGTTCTATCGAATCCCCAAAGTTCAAAATTTGTTTGTGATTTAGTAACAAACTTTCTGTCTCGCAAGATGCCATTAAGCTTCAAGAATGAAGTCCTTGATTTACTTCCATCCATATTAACCTTTTGTTCTCCTGAAGTAATCCAAAATGTTGTTTCTAAGGTTACATTGATCATAAGTTATGATTTCCCAATGACATCAACTGATTTTCAATTTAATTCAAATGACTCTTCAGTTTACAATGAATATATTACTGGTATTGATAAACTATTTGAAGCCCTTCGGATTAGTAAATCCCTTGTGTTACTTGAAGCCTTGTTTCCTCTATTAAAGGAACAGAACCACACTCATAAGACTCAATTATCCAAGCATATAGCAAACTTCATTGCTGCCGTCAATGAACAACAAGCAGAACAATGCTTTCATTTATGCTTTAATACCTTCTTGGATCAAGCTCTAGCTTCTCCCCTTCGAATGTTATTGGTTAGAGAGTTTTGTTTACCTTTACTCTTCCGTATGAGTGTTCCTTTGGTTATTCAAATCTTCTCCACCCATATCAAGACTCTAATGGAAGTCCTTACTCCTGTCCTCGAGGCTGATGCTCTTTCTTTGGTTGTTGGAGTTGATGAAGCAGTGATTGTTCGTCGTCTTGGTGCTCTTAACATCATTCAATCCATGTATGAGTGTTTATCTCCCTCTATCATTCGAGATCAATTGAACCATATCTTTCATCCTCAAAATGCTAAAGGAAATGAATTGAATACAGCTGTAATGAGAGCTGCACATGCAATCAAATCAGAAGGGGCTGCCCCTAAAGGAGTTTCCCCTGCCCTATTACTTGAATACCATTGTACTGCCTATAATGCCTTAGCATCTGTTGTTATTTGTACACAACAACCTGAAAACTTCTTTACAGTATTCTGTTTCAAAGCCAATCCTCAAAAGAATGAGAAATTATGGGAAAATATTATTGATATGAAGGCCAAATATGAATTTGAAGCTGAAGGAAACTTTCCATTTGCAAAGAAAGAATTATTATCACTATATAATAGAACTGTTGGCTCTGGGGAAGCCGTACCTCAAAAACCAGTTCATTATATTTCCTCGCATTATTTGGCCGATAGTAGTTTATCCATGGATGTGGTTGGAAGTCCATTCTTTGGGACCAACAAGGTCAATGCATTAGATCATATTGTTGGTCTTACAAGTGATATATTGATGGCTGATGCCACACCTCAAAGAACCCAACCTGCTGAGGTCCCAAAGGAGATACCAAAGAAGAAAGACCTTGATGAGGAGACTATTGAGTTAGATATTGTCAATACTAATCCTTGTATGATTAAGCTTATCGCTGTGATCGAGGAAATGCAAAAGAAGTTTGGTGAAGCCTACACACCTGATACCATGCCCAAATGGATGGTAGAGATACATACCAAAGCCAAAGACCCTCAGACTCATATTAACATTAAAGTGTTCTTACTCAAACTTATTCTTAATGCTCCTCATATATTTGAACCTTATGCTTCCCAATGGTTCCCTGTTATTGTGAATATTGTTAAAGAAGGTGGATTTGGAAAGTATGGTTTCAATTATTTTGTTCGAGATTTATGTCTTATGTTCTTAAAATGGGAAAAATTTGTTCCAAATCAACAATTAAGTGGATCGGCAACAAACTTCGTTAAACATTTAATGACTCATACTGCATATGGAACAAGAGAGGTTTTAAGAACCAATCTCAAGATTGTCAAGTTGTTTGTTGAAAGATGGCGTGGAGTCCTTAGTCTTGATAGGAAAGGCATCTATGATCATTTATCCTACAAGAAGGCTACAGTTACAGTTGTTGGTACAGGTCTTCAACTATTTAGTATTCTGTTAGCCAATGACTTCCCCTTTTATGATGCTGCCGAAGATACAACATTCTCTGAAATCAAATTCATTGATGCCCTATTGACATGTCTATTTCATCCAAAGGACTCTGTATATCTACCTGCTGCAGAGGTTGTTGCTTTGGGAATCCAAAAGACCAAGGCTAATGGAATGTTTGATGATGGGGATGAGGTACTGTTGGAGAAGATGGTAAAAGAAAGAATAACACAAATGTTTGGAAAGGAAGAGCATGACCGTTGCCTCAAGATTCTTCATGCCATTGGAGCCCATTATCCTGCTTTTCTTCGTCATTTCCTTCTAAGAGTATTTTCCCAATTGAAGCGATATCCATTGAAAGTCCAAATCATTGCATTACAATTAGTTCGAGATAAGATTGATGAAATGAAGGATCTATCACCATTCCTTCATATTCAACCATTCATTAATGACCTATTGGGACATAGAAATGATGAAGTACAGGCATTAACATTGGAGGTGGTAAGAGCATTATTGCCAGGATTGGATCAAAAACAGGTTGCTTGGATCCTTCCTACTATGACTGCCACCTTTCCAGCCCACAAGAGCTCTAAATGTCGTACCCTGTTCTATGAAAGTCTTATTTGGATCTATGATCACTTCTCCGAGGAACGAAAATCTATTCAATTCTATTTAATGCAAGGATTTGAAGATGTCCCTACCATCGCTAAGAAGATTTATGACTTTTGGGATTCTAATGATCATTTACCTGCTGATTCATTTGGTCGATTGAAATATCTCATGGGAAATCTATTCTTTCCACAACTTGAAAGAAGTTGGATTATATGCAGTGGAAAACTCATTCTAAATCTATTGACAAAGGGAGAAGAATTTGAGGTACCAATGTTTGAATCACTAGAAAATTGTGTCTACCAGGATTTACAAATTGATGCTGATTGGCAACTTAAAGGGACCGCTGGAATTATGACTCCTCTATTCTCTACTCAATCCTCTCAATCATCTCTTGAATCATATGAAATTAATTCACAAGATGATAGTTTAGATTTGAATGCCGAACCTGCAGCACCTGGAGGCCTCAGAGCCACTCAACCAAGAATATTCCCTTCAACCCAAAGTGGTGCTCAAACTCAATTTGCCACTTATCACAACACTCTCCTCTCTGATGATATTGTTATGGGTTCATACAACCCCAAGAAGACTGTTATGATTAAATCTCAAACCCAAAGTAGCTCTCCTGGTCCTCAATTCAAGAAGCCTCTTCCTCTCCCTATCAAACAGTTGAAAGCCCCTGCAGGAGGCGCAATGACTCAACCAGTGGGAGGTAGCAGTCTCGAACAAGTTACTGTGTTCCTTCAAAGAAGATTCTCCAAAAACCCTAATTTGAGTGAAAACTTTTATTTTCAACAATTAGAATTGAACAAAAGAAAGAGAATGGCTGCAACTGAGAAAAAGAGACAACAAAGAAGATGGAATCAAGTAAATATGTTAAGACAATATAGACAGGGCGAATTACCCGATGTTCGAATCAAGCCTAGTGAGATCATTAATCCAATTCAGTTATTGATACAAAAAGATCATACATTGGCAAAACTGGTGTTTTCAAAGGTTGCTGTTGCTGTTTCCAAGAATGACAACACTGTATCTGAACTGTTAATCAAACAATTAAAGACCTCCACTACTAAAGATCCTCCATTCGTTAATTCTCTTTTACATCTATGTTATCATTCTACATCTCCTATCAAACCTGATCCTCTACTTGTTGTTGATACCGCAATCCAAAGTCAGAACTTTCACATGGGTATTATGTTACTTGAGAAGATGGTTATGGATATACAAAATGGAACAAAAGATAAATCAGGAAAGCTTCCAATGTCCTCAAGATCAAGAATAGATGATATCTGGCATCAATTGGCAAGACTATATAAAGCTCTAGGTGAAGAAGATATTCTTCTTGGATTACATCAAACTATAGCAAAGGAGAAATATACTAAAGATGCTTTCAATGCTGAGCTTGAAGGGGATTATGCAAGAGCTTTAAAGATATATGATGAGGCAACATCACAATTAGATGAAAACCTTATTGAGACCCCCGTGAGCGAACATGAATCCAATCTATGGGAGAACAGTCGTCTTGAATGTATGATGAAGCTCACTCGTTGGGAGGTATTAGCTCAAAACACCATGGCTGAAGTAGATGACAAACCCTCATTATTATGGGATAAACAATATAAGATACCATATTTGGGTCATTATATCAATAGTTATGTAAATGATACAAACCCAAATACGGCAATATTCGAGGAGTTCTTTAGAAATTCAACTCCTGAACAGAAGGATGAACTTGCCTTCACCTTCCCCAGTCAGATGGCTCACATTCATGCCATGAGAAAAGAACTTGGAGTTTCTCAATCAGGAGTATCAAGATTTTATGATTTATTCTTATCTCGATGGTCATCCCTTCCCGAATTAGCCTTTAATGCAAGACATCATTTATTACAATCTCTTCAATATGTTCAAGAATTAAATGAATTTGTTGAATTTATTCTGAATGATCAGAACTTCCGTAGCTTACATCCAATCAATGCCCTTATAGCAGAATGGAGGAATAGATATCCATCCCCTAAATATGATAGTATCGTGGTATGGGATAACATAGTAACTCAAAGAAGCTTCTTCTTTGAAAGACTAGGAGAAACCTTCAAAGACCATCTATCCGCAAAGAGAGCAGGACCTGCAACTCAAACAAAGATTGATTTCATGGAATTGAAGTTATCTTTGATTGAAGAAAGAGATCTCGTCTATCATAGAATGGCTGCTGGAGCTCGAAAACAATCTAACTTCTATGTAACTGAGAAATATGTAAAACTCAGTTCGAAATCTCCCTCCAATGCAGGATTCAATTTTCCCTTTTTTTACACTTTAATCAAACTCCACGTGCTTAAAGCAAAGAAACAACCTCAAGATAAATGTATTCCTATGTTGGTACAGGCATTACATAACTTGGAAAGGAAAAAGGATGAACCAACCTTAAAAGATTCAGTCAGAAATACCCAGAAATTTTATTGTTTTGAAGCCTCAATATTACATTATCTATTCGATCAATGTGGTGATAATGCTGAATTGATTGCCCAAACCTTAGCATCAAATATACCTGAATTCTCAAAAACAACTGAAATGAATTTAAAGACTGTTTTAATTAAGAAGGGCTATCAATCCTTTTCTGTTACCACGAAATCCTTTAGTGATCACGATCATTCAAAATTTGCTGCAAAAAACTTTTTAGCTTTTGGATTGTTTTGTGATGATATAGTACAAGATGATAACAATGTGAACAAAACAGAATTTAAATCCAAATTAGTAACATTGATATTACAAGCCATAGCAAGGGGCTCCTCTCGAGCTCGTGATAAGTTTCCTCGATTATTACAATTGATTGTTACTCCTGAAGTTGGTGCAGTATTCGAAAGTGCCATCAAACATGTACCTAATTGGATGACTTTGGGTTGGACCAGTCAGATGATGGCATTGTTGGATAAACCAGAAGGAAAATATATCATGGGATTATTACATAGTATAGCAAAAAAATATCCTCAGGCAATATATTATCCGTTTTCCATCTCTTCCGAGAACATCAGTGAAAGTCTCCAAGATCGCCTTGCTCCTCTCAAAGAACTTCTTAATAATGACCTATTGAGTCAATTTATTGCAGCCCTTGAGAAGATGACTCATCCTGAACATCGATTTAAGGACTGGGCTGATGCCCTTAAACCAATGTTGGCAAAAGATAAAAAATCAAAATTAACTGCAAAGGAAACCAAGGCAGTAGCGGCTCTGTGGAGCCAAGTATATGAAGATTGCTTTAATGATAAACAGGCCGGAATAGGTTCATATAATAAGACCTTTGCTAAGACCTATCAAAAACCCATATCTGCAGCATTTGGACAAACAGGCCAGGCTCTAGTGAAAATGGATCAAAACCAATTCAATACTGCATTCAATGAAATCTTCACCAAGATGCGTGAAGGCATGGGAGCTAATGTTACTTGTAAACAAAATTTAACAGAATTCTCTGTTTGGTTGAATAACTTCGAACAAACAAACTTTCCAAATGATAAAATTGAATTACCTGGACAATATGATGGTAAAGCCATGCCCACACCTGAACTCCATAAGACCATCTGTTCCTTTGATGGTAGTCTTTTAGTGATGGGGTCAATGAGAAAACCTAAACGACTCAAAATGAGAGGAAATGATGAAAAGGATTATCCATTCTTGGTAAAGGGAGGTGAAGATTTACGATTAGATCAACGTGTAGAACAAATCTTTTCGGTTATCAATCAAATCCTTGCCTCTGATGCCAATGCATCAAAAAGAAAACTTCGAATCCATACTTATAATGTCATTCCAATGACTAATCGTGTAGGTATCATCGAATGGATCGATGGTACAACTCCTCTAAAGAAGATTATTGAAGATGAATTAGTAAAAGAAGGAGTCCAAAATGCCAATATTCTCAAAGTTGAAGCAGCCAAGATTCATCAAACTTGGTTAAAACAATTAATTCCTAAGAATAAGAAAGTTAATGGTGTATCCGATGAATACTATAATATGTTTGTCAATGCAACAAGAGATCAAACTGTAGAGAAGGTATTGAAACAAGAAAAAACAGTACCATTCGATTTGTTAAAGAAGGGAATCATGTCATTATGTTCTGGACCTGAATCATATTTCCTATTAAGATCACATTTTGCCCAAACCCTAGCTGCATTCTCTATTGCTAGTTATACCATTGGTATTGGCGATAGACATTTAGATAACTTCCTTCTTAACATGCAAACTGGTGGAATCATTGGTATTGATTTTGGTCATGCATTCGGAACTGCAACTCAATTTTTACCTATACCTGAATTAATGCCATTCCGATTGACAAGACAATTAACAAACTTTTTACTCCCCCTTGATACAGAAGGCCTTCTTAAACACAATATGGTTCACACTCTATCTGCTATTCAAAAGAACAAAGATATTCTTATCAACACCATGGATGTATTCGTTAAAGAGCCTTTATTAGATTGGGAAAAACTTGCGCGAAGACTAGCAAGTGCCCAAGGAGGAGGAGATGCATCAACTTGGTTCCCTCAAAAGAAGATTGAAATAGCAAAAAGAAAATTGAACAATACCAATCCTGCATATATAATGTGGAACGAATTGATGACATCAACACATGAAGGAAAACCATATCTACCGGCATTAAAGGCTGTGATCATGGGAGATCAAAATCACAATATTAGAGCAAGAGTCAAAGAGAAATGTGCAGACATTAAAGAACAAGTTGATTGCTTAGTAGATCAAGCAACTGATCCTAATATCTTAGGCCGCACATGGGCTGGCTGGGCCGCTTACATCTAAACTCATATACACATCCACTTCTCA
>JGI24214J29971_1038555_pt1 | contig 11919 bp, 1 predicted proteins | sample EnhBio_Anaerobic_3_FD_29971 | JGI IMG/M metagenome (IMG submission 29971)
CCAGACAACTACCACGAAGATCCTCGTCGCTCCCATCGAGGGACCTTGACACCGTAAATGGACCATCAAAGGCGCCAAGAAAAGGTCTTTACGAAATGGTGTAATTCTTGGCTCAAAAATCGGTTTCTCGAGATCCCTCCTGGCACGTTGTGTTCAGGCTCTTTAGATGATGGCAAAATATTATGGAATTTACTCAGTGAGATTTCAGGCAAAACTCTACCGAAACTCAGTGTCCCCAAATATTTTATGCGTATCCACAAACTAGAAAATCTTTCAATTTCCCTCCAGTTTCTGGCTGATGAAAATATCAAACTGGTCGGTATTGCTCAAGAAGATATTTTGGACCATAATGTCAGACTTATTCTGGGTTTGGTCTGGACAATTATTTTACGTTTTCAAATTGCTGTCGGATCTACTTCGGATGCACAGGGAGCTAAACAAGAATTATTTGAATGGGTTGAAAGTGTATCAGAAGCTGCTGAACAAAATCAGCCACAAACTGAAGAAAACTCTCGTCAGCCTTCCCGAAAAAAAGATAAAAAGGAAAAATCAAGCCTTCCTGATGCTGCTCAGTTGGTCACATTGGTAAACGCCCTGTTGGATCAAGTTGACCCACATGCAAAACGTAAACTTACGGGAATTCTTCGAGATGATGTTCAGAATGCTCTTCTACAAGCTGAAGCGATTCTTGGCATTGCAAAAATTATTGATGTTGATGATGTAATCGGAACCAATGCCGATGAAAAATTTATTATGACGTACTTGAGCTCTTTAAAACAAGCTCAAACAAATATTGCCCAAAATGGTTTGGCCCATCTTGTTACGCCTGATGAAGGTGAAATATCCGCTAAATTTGGCGAACACATGAGACCCCTGACAGAAGAGTTGACCAGTCAGCAACCTTATGTCTTTAAACTTGATACTGTTAATGTTCAAAATCCACAAAACATCAATGTCAAATTCTCAAACAGTGAAACTGGTGTACCTGTTCAAATTCCAGTTACTATTGAGCCAGGAGAGGGAGGTGCTTTCTATGTTCACTTTACCTTCCCCCAATCAACAGTTAAAAGCCCATCTCAATTTGATTTGGTTGTTAAACTTGGTCCTCCAAATGTCACTTCCAAAACTCTTGTTAAAGGGTTTCCACTTCGAGCTAAAGTCTCACCAACAACATTTAATTTTACTTTTCCAACTGGTGCTACTGCTGATGTTGGTAAACCTTTCTCAACACAAATTAAAGGTCTCAAACCTGGCCTTACCATCACTGCTGAATCTAGTGCTGGTCCCGTTCCTGTTCAATTCGTCGGGGACACTATTACATTTATACCAAACGTTGCTGGCAATATCACATGTCAGCTTCGTGATTCAGAAGGACATCCTTTAGTTGGAAGTAGTTTTGTCGTTCAATCAACAGAACCTAAACCCGAGCCTGAACCTCCCAAGGAACCCATTCCTGAACCAAAACCAGAACCCGAACCTCAAGTTGTTGAACCTGAGTCTTCATCTTCTTCATCTTCCTCTTCAGAGGAGCTCCCTACAGAAATCCCACCCCTTCCTGCTGTCCCTCACGTACCCCAAGTTGTTGAACCCGAGCAACCCTCATCTTCATCCTCTTCCTCCTCGGAAGAACCTCTTCCTGAACCTGTGGTGCCATCGATCTGTCTCAATATCGATGAATTTGATACCTCCACGACTCGTCCCAAAAAAGGAGTCAATATCCAATTTTTGAAAGCTAATCTTACTGCCTCGGATGTTCAAATCATTGGTAAAGATAAACTTGGAAATGAAGTTCCCGTCAAAATCGTTGACAACTCTGAACCCAACCTACTTGATGCATTTTTCACACCTCTTGCTGATGGAAAAATCCAATTCATCGTTACCACAAACCAAGGTCAGTTAATCGATGATACCATGGTTATGACCATCGGACAAATTCCAACTGTTACTCTGGAAGCTCCAAAAGACATGTACCTCATTAGGAAACCAGTGGTATTGAAAGCAAGATCAAATGTTAATTTATCAAGTCGTGATGATGTTAAATTCAAAGTAACATGTGGAAAGAAAGATATTCCATGCACAGTGAAAAACAATACTGTATCATTTGTTTGTACTGATGCTGCGGATCTTGACCTATTTTGTCTTGTTGATGAAGTCTTGATTCAAGATACCAAACGTCATATTCGTGTCCGGGGAGGTGAACCAAGTTTAGATGTTGCTGATAAAACAGTCTTTGAAGGATCTTTGGTTCAACCCGAGACTATTCAAATTCCTTGTAAGAATATTCTCAAAACTGATATAAAAGCACTTTATATTGAGCCAACTGGTGAACAAGTTGAAATTGAAAATTCAGATTTTGATGTTTTCAATAATACACTTAAAATTACAGTTAATCCAAGAAATGAAGGAACAGCTCAACTTGAATTGTCTGTTCCTGGAATTCCAAAGAAAGTGGTTTTATTTGATGTTCAGAACAAGATGAATCCAAGAGTTACAAGAGTGACAGAAGCAGCTTGTGTTGGACAACAAGTTTGTGTTGGAATTGATTCTCTTGGAGCAAAAGTTGATGTTAAGGTGTTTGATGAAATTGGAAATGATATTCCATTCAAAGTATTAGAAAATGATTCTGTGGTCTTCACTCCACATTATCAAGGTCATTTCATCGTTGAAGCTCGAGTTGCTGATCAGATCATTCAAGGATGTCCTTGTTCAGTTTCAGTTGCTCCAGCATCTTCCTCCTCTGCTGTTGAAGGTCAAATTGTTGTTGAAATTGATACCATGGTTGCACCTCATGATATTCAACTTAATGCAGTGGATCTGAGAACAGGAATTCCAGGAGATCTTGATGATCATCTTGAATCTTATCAAATTATTAAATCAGCAAAGAACAAGGTGTTAGTAAAATTTACACCAAAAGAAGGTGAAAAATTGAAACTTGAAGCTGTAACAAGTCAACGTGTACCAAAACATAAATCTTTTAAAGTTGATTTATTGGCAAATGAAATTGAAGCTGTTGTGACTTCTGAAGAAATGCAAATTAAATTGCATGCTGATGATACCCTCTTCATGGGAGACATTCCAATTGAAATTGGAGTTGAATCGAACTGTCCATTAGCGGACCTTACTATTATCGCAAAAAATAGTTTTGGTACTGTTCTTCCTTGTACTCTCCATCAAGACAAGCATGGAAATCTCAAAGCCTCTCTTGTGCCTAGCTTCCCTGGTGAAGTTGTCCTTTCGACTTTTTTCAAAGGTGAGGCACTTGCGTCTGAGGTTATCACGGTCCAAGAACCACAAATTGTAATTCCTCCATTCGCCTACATCGACGAGCCTGCCGAGATTATGCTTCAACCTGAATTTGCAGGTTTAGAAGGACTAGAAGTACATTTATTCCAATCTGGTGGAGCATCATTACCCTGTCGAATTGGCAAAGGAGGAAAAATCCATTTTGTCCCCAAAGCAGCAGGCACCCTCCAATTCATCTACAAGCTCAATGGTCGAATCCAAGGCAGCCCCCGTGTTGTTCCCGTATTCCAAAGCTTGGCACCAACCTTGTCTTTCGCTGTTCCACAACAGAAGACCCCAAGTGCAATCGTTGGAAGTATCTTTAATATCGAACTTGAAGCTACAAATCCACCTTCAGGTGCAAAATTTGAAGCTCTTTATGAAGATGGTGAAAAAGTTGTTCTTGAATCAAGTGCAATCGATGAAGATGGAAAATTCAAGATTGAATTTTTCCCGAAACAAGTTGGCTCTATTTCCGTTAGAATTGTTGGAACAGAAAAATCCACAGAACCACTTTATATTCATGTTCTTGAACGACCTCTACTCAATTTTGTGTTTCCAAAAAAACGTGGTCGTGTTAATATTCCTTCTCAAATGCGTTTTCAAACTATGCATGTGGAACAACATGATGAAAGAAAATTTTCATGTCTTGTTAATGGAACTCCAGAACCTCTTGAATTTGATGATGGTCAAATTATTGTTAATTTCACACCACGTGTGAAAGGTTCAACCACAGTTAAAGTCCAATCTCAAAGATTTGACTTTCTATCTACCTCTGTTACCATTCTTGTTGATGATCCTCCTTTTGCCAAGATTGTTTCTTGTCCAACAACAGTTCCTGTTGGTCGTCTTGTCTCCATTCGAGTTGATTCCAATTTATTCGCAGATAATGATTCAAGTTATTCTGTTGTTGTTTGTTATGAAGATGGAACTGAAATTCAACATAGTTTGTACCAAGACCCTTGTATTGAATTACTTGAATTCACCCCACCGAAAACTGGTAAAATCAACGTTGAATTCCGCGTTTGTGGAAATAACATTGTTGGTTCGCCGTATCTGATGGAAGTCATTCCATTCCTTACTGAAGCACCGAAGAAAAAACTTGAAGCTGCTGTTAAAATCGTTTCATCAGGATGTCAACATTCTTTGATCTTTGGAAATACTTTTTCCACTGAATTAGCTCTTGATAATGTTAAATTTGAAGACATTAATATTGAAATCCTTAATTCCAACCAAATCAAACAAGATTTCAAGATTCAAAGAAAACCAACCGGTCATATTGGTTTGAACTTCATTCCAGAGGAAATTGGTTCCTATGTTTTAGGTGTTCAACTTAAAGATGGAAGTCGTTCAATTTTTGAACCATTTGCATTGGATGTACAAATGAGGGGGACAATTAAGGTCCTTCCTCCAAACGGAGCCTCTGCTCGAGTTGGTCGTTCATGTGATCTCCTACTCAAAACAACCAACGTGAAACGCAAAGAAATGCAAGTTTTAGCAACTTTTGAACAAATCAATACCACTGAATTGCTTATTAAAGATCAATTTGAAAAAGATGGTTTTACCTATTTTACAGTACCCTTCATTCCATCTCAAGTTGGAAGTTATTTTATTGCAGTGACTGCTTCACCAAATTTTTCAGTAAAATCTCTTTTATTGAAAGTTGGGGCAGCTCCATTCATCAAAGTTGTGTCTTATCCTGAACGATCTGTTCTTGGAAAAGTTGTTGAAATCAAGTTGAATTCAAATATCTTCCCAGAAGATAATTTGGCGATGCTACAAGTACTTAATTTGAAAGGTGAACCTGTTCGTCATACAATTGTATCAAACTCAGGTCCTTATGAAATGATTGAAATCGTTCCCTCTGAAGAAGGTCCTATCGAAGTGAATATTACCATCGAGGGGAAATTAATCTTAAACGCTCCATTTGCGATTGAAATCACTCAACCTCGAAAAATTGTTAACCGAGGTGATTGTCGTGCAATTTTTATCGATCAACCACCCGAGGAGCAACCAGAAGATATGATTCTAGCTGCTTATGATGCACACACAGGAGCACCTGTTGAACTTGAAAAGTTTTCTTTTGAAGTTGAACCTGGAGAAGATGGTTGGACTGTAAAATTTAAACCAAAACATTATGGAAAAGTTATTTTAAATGCACATGTTCGAGGAACTGTGTTTGAATTATTAACAGCACCGTCTGTTTCTGTGGTTGGTGGATCTCAACAACGATCAGTACTTGAAGGTGAACCGTTCATTATACAATTGGCGACTGAAAATATTCGATTGAAAGATCTTAAAATCAGTGTTAAAGATTGTCTTGGTCAAAATGTATTTCTTCGAACTAGAGCAGAGAATGATCAATTGATAACACTTGCTGGATGTTGTGATGAACCTGGACTTGCACTTTTATCAGTAACAAGAAAAAATCATAAGGCAATTCATTTTCAACCACTTCTTATCGATATAAGACCAAAACCATCAATGGAATTCGTTGTTAATGCAAAAGCTCGTCCCCGTGTTAATATTCCTTATACATTCATGGCTCAACTTGTTAATCTCCCGCCAAAAAGTTTTTCTGTTGAAGCTACGTTTGAAGATTCTGGAGTTAAACAAAAACTTGAAATTGATATAATAAGTGAAGAATTAGTTGAAATTTCATTTTGTCCAACTGAAATTGGGTTTTTGACTTTCCAAGCTCACCTTGATGGAAAACCATATGGAGATCCACTTACCCTTGAAACTCTCGAAACAGCTTATTGCACTCCAATATTTCTTCCTACTATCTGTGAAAAGGGCGAAACCGTGGAATTAACCTTCAACACCAATATAAGATCACTTGATGATCCCGTGATTATGTTAACCGCCAAGGGTACCGATGGAAAACGACTTCCTCTTGATTTTCAGAAGGGAGTAGTACAATTTGTACCAAGAAAAGTAGGAAAATGTTTTATTGAATGTTCAGTTAATGGAAAATCAGTTTTAAATCCTCATCCTCATGTACTTGAAGTATCACCTCCAAAACAAAAACAAACAAGTTCTAATAATCAAACAACATTTCGGGTTGTACTTGATCCGTTGATTAGATTACATGATTTTACGATTTGTTGTCAAGATGCTTTTTTTGGAGTGAATTTAACGGAAAGTATGAAAGAACATATATTGGATTTAGATGTTGAAGATACACCGAAGGGAATTGGAATTGCAATTAGTTTTCGACCTGCTGCACTTGGAGTTGTGGTTTTAAATGCGATTGTTAAACCTAAAGATGGATCGGAAGAATATGCAGTGAATTTATTGCCTCCACCGACAATCAAGACTATTATTCGAGATGCAACACCTGATACACCTGATTTGAAAAAGAGAATGTTTGCTGAAGGCCATAAAGCCAAAATCAATCAATCCTATGAAATTGAATTAGAACACGTGAATATTGATATTCAACAGTTGAAATTCAAACTGGTCGATCCTAAAGGTCATATTGTGACGCCTGAGGTTACTCAGGTTAAGCCTGGAAACCTCATGTTGAATTTCACGCCGTTGAATGCGGGTGATTGCCTGTTGGTGATTTGTAAGGAGGATGGTACTGATGTTGGATTTTATCCATTACCAGTGTTGGTTTTGGGAACCCCAGCGATCGAGATGGTGATGTTGGAATCACATGCTCATGTTGGAACAGAAGTACTTGTATATACAAAAATATCATATCTGAAATTAGAAGTATTAGATTTAGTTTGTGTTGATACAGAAGGAAATGAAATTGAATTGAATCTGTACAGAAGTGGAGATCACGATTTTATCATTTCCTTCATTCCAATGGCAACAGGGAAGACCGTTATTGCCCCAATGTACGAAGGCAAACCTATTCCAAAAACTTTTGCAGTTAAAGTAGAAGCACCTGCAATTCAAGCTCTTAAACTTGTCAACTCTACTGTCATCCGTCGCATTACAGCAAATGCCAAAAAAGCAGGAATGACAGATGCCGATGAATGTATTTCAGAAGCCATTGCTTGTTTACTTCAACGAGTCGAATATTCAGAATTTGCAACTCGTGGAGAAACCAATGTAGTTAGATTATTAGATAGAAGAAAAATTAGAATGATCAAAAAACGACAATTCCCAACAACTTTTGTACCAGATTCCGATGATGATGATGCTCCAAATTTTCTTGATTTTGATCCCGATAATTCCCCCGAAAATCAAGAGCTTTTCAGGAAGATTAGTCCAACACTGGTTCGACGACTTCTTAAGAAAAAATTACAACCTCCTGAGGAAAAACAACCTCCTCCACCGTCACTTGTTTTATTGGTTGAAACTTCACCTTCTTTGGAACGATCACCAGGAGGCTCGACTGAAGTGTTCGATCCTAAAACCTATGATGCCCAAGAGCTCTCCATGCTTCGAACTCTGGCACCCCGCAATCTCAAAAAGGTCCTTGGTCGCAAAAAGGGCAGTGGAGATTCCTCACGAAGTTCAGAAGGAGGAGTAGGTGAATCAACCTCTGCCGAAACCCAACTCCTCAAAATCCTCACTGATGAATCTCTCGCCCCCAACATCAGCATGGAAAGCTCAGGTTTTGGTGCTCTCGAACTTGATGAAACCCAAGCCTCCCTTCTTAAGCTGCTCAGTCCAAGATTATACCAACGAACCATGTCAAAACGACCTCAATCTAATGGAAGTCTTGCTGACGTGTCAAATCGACTTTCCAGTGAACTTCAACTTATAGGTCCATCCGAGTTTTCAGAATTTGATCCAATCACAGGATCATTCATAGCTCGTGCAAATCCTCAAAGACGATCCTTAATGCAATTAAAAAACAAACCAGGCTTCTTTACTGAAGATTTTACCTCACCTATTGATGATCCTCCAACAACCAAACTGATATACCCAACTGCGCCTGCCTCGCCAGAAGTATCCCTCGTGATCCAACTTGAAAAAACAAACTCAAATGCTGATTATCAATATTTACAATTTGCAGCTATGGGTCCTGATGAAAAACCATTGTCTCTTGATGTATCACTTCATGCTGAAAATCCATTAATTTATTTAATTACACTTATACCAACAGTTCAGGGAGAACTCACTTTAGTCTCGGTTTCAGAAACCGAACGAGTTGATAAATTTTTAATTCCCATTGCCAATCATCCTGTAATATCAATCCCCAAATCAACTTATCTTGCAACATTTCAAAATACAGTACAAATTAAAGCAAATTTTGATCTAAGAACAAGAAAAGATATTGAATATCAATTATCTGATCCTGATGGTGTTTCAACTGCATTAAGTGTTGGAAAAGATTCAATTGTATTTACACCTTTGGTTCCAGGAAAATTTGTACTTAAAGCTTCTTGTGGTGGATTTGCCCTCGAAGGATCACCTTTTGGATTTGAAGTCCTACCGTGTGGTTTAACCCTTCAAGATCCTATTCCAAAAGGAGGACATGTATTTCAAACTATAACAATTAAACTTGAATCACAACTTAAATTAACTGCAGCAAATATTGTTGTAACAACTGAACGAGGAAAAGCAGTCCCTCTATCCGATATCACTGTTACAGAAAAAGTTGTTACTGATATCTTGATTGGAAGAACCACAAAATCCAATATCTCCATTACCAAACCTGTTCAAGAAACTCTTCAAAAACGAGTTTCCCACAGTACTATCTCAACCGCCAGTCGACGTGGACAACGTGGAAACATCTATGTCGTCACTTTCGTCCCCCGCAAAGTTTGTGGCTATATCATGAAAATCGTTCACTCCAACCATACCCTCAATTCCCTCAAATTCGATATTGATGAAGGTCCAACCGTCCCCATGCAAACCTGTTTTTTCATTCTTCTGTTTTTGGTTTTTATATTCAAACTTCGTCGACAAGTTGAATTAGCACCACCACCTCCATTAGCTCAAATTGTTGGTGCTGATAAAACTAAATTGAGTTGTAATGTTGGATCAATTTGTAGGTTTATGCTTGAAGGATCAAGAGTGAAAGTGACCGATTTCGTTATTACCATTATTGATCCAGATGGTCAAGCAGTTGATCCAAGCTGTATCTCACTCACCTTCCAAGATGTTGCCACACGAAGAGAATCCACTCCCTTAAAAAGACATCACACAGCTGGAGGCCGAGTTCGAGAGCCCTCCAAATCCGAATCCTCCCGAAGAGTCTCTGCAGCTGTATTCAATCCCAACTTCAAAGAACATTTTGTGGTCCAATTCAAACCAGAGCTACCTGGAGTACACAAGATCAATATTACCTTCTGTGGAGGTGCAACTGTCAAAGGCTTCCCAAGTCATATTGTCGCTGGAGGTCGTCCTTCTGCCACCTTGAATGCCGAAAGCTTACGTGGAAAATGTATTTCAATCAATGAACCATTCGTTTGTGATGTTTCCCTCTCTAATGTCGATCCAACTTCAATCATTGCAACTCTTACAGAAGCAAATGGAAGCAAACAAACAGTAATTGTTGAACCTACTGAAAAAGGTCATTGTCTTACATTTACACCTACATTCCTTGGTCTTGCTACAATCTCTGCTAATCATATGGGTGGAGGACCTATTAAAGGAAGTCCTGCTAGTGTTGAAGTTACCGCAGCTGCTTGGGCTAAAATCGATGTCAAAGGACACGGAAAAACGACACATATCAAACAACAATTTTATTTCAAGATCATTACAAGTGCAAATGTAAAACGAAGACATTTGACTGTTCAAGCGAAAGATGAAAAATCAAAAGAACCTCTTAATGTCGTTGTTACTCGAGGAGTTCGCACAGTCGAGGATGAAGAAGAAGATGACAATTGGGATCTTATCGAAACCAAAACTGCAGAAAAATATTTTGATGCTTATTGGGTAACTGGTGATGTGACAACGATCCTTACAAAAATATTTCTTTCTGGAAAACCAGTTGGAGGAGTTGGAGGCTCATTTAGGATGGAAGTTAAAGATGAAGCTGATGTGTATCGATCTCCAACACCTTATTCAAAATTATCTGCTATGTCTGGTGGACATGTCAAAATTTCACCTGGAACAGGGTTGACCTTTACGATGCATTGGCAGACCACAACAAGTACCCAAGTCCCATTAGCTTGGACTGCTGGAATTCTTAATGATATTGGAGAACTAACAGAAGCAATGTTACATGAACATCGTTTATCCAAAACGGGAGCCATTCAAATGCCCAAACACAACAGACAAGATGGTAACGTTAAGAAAATTTTTATTAGACCATATTCCCTTCGTTCCGACTCTCGTTGTATCGTTGTTGTGGCTTCTTGTTTAAATCTCAATTTTGCTCAAGTTAACAAACTCGTTTTCACTGTTGAAGAAGAAGGATCTGATAAATGGAAAGGAATGTCATTTATGGCTGATGCTGCCAGAGGAGATAATCTTACCTCTTTTCTGATTGGTGTCGTTGCCCAAAAAGACGGTGCCTGGACCTTCGATCCCGTTGGTCACTTCACCCCTGGTCGTATTATCACAGACTTTTTACCTCACATTAAAGAACAAATTCAACCCTACTGTCCACTCGCTCCAATACCATTACCTTTTGAACTCGAACGAGCTGTTGCTTGCCCAATCCATCCTGATGTGGTTCAACTGAAAATCCTCCAACAATTCAAATGGACCGGCCAGCCAATCAATATGACAGTAGCTGCCTGCATGTACAACCGTAAAGGCGACCTTAAAGCTATTATTGCCGAAGACACCCCTACAACCTCCAAATACGGAGTTTTATCCCGTGATAACAGCATCACTATTGAAATGGGTCTTGTGCCTCCTGGTTGTAAATCAATGTTAATCGTCTCTGTTGCAACAACAGATTCAGGAGAAACCTGTCTTAGTGCTCTTACCTCTTGTGACAGTCAACTCTCAGCCATGAATAAGGAAAAAGAGGTTGCACAAAGAGACAAATACCTTACTTTATCAAAAAGATTACAAAATACAAAACCAAACCAACATTATATTTATGGTCAGTTTCATCAAGCAGCGGCAGAAATCGGATCCATGGCCTCAATTGTTCATGGTAAGCTGTTTCGACGTGTGCAACACGCGGCCTGGGAATTCGTTCCTATTGGGTTCGGAAAGAAAGAAAAAACTATTCAAGAATTATTAAGTCCATCACGTGTATATACTGGAGCAGGAGTAATTCCTTACCTCCTTGATCGATGGTCCCCAGCCCCTTCTCATCTCAGAGTCATAGTTTTGGAAGGTCGTGGTTGGTTCCAATCCATCAATGCTTATGTTGAATTTGAATGCCTTCCAAAATTTAATTATACCCTCACAAAAACGTCAACCAAAGTGATGATGGGATGCTATAACCCATGTTGGAATGAAACATTTCAATTTAAAGGAGTAGGAGAACAAAAATCCCTCTCAGTCAATCTCGTCTGTTGGAACCATGTTGAAGGCAGAGATCCCGAATACATGGGTGAAGTCAAAGTACCACTCAAGAAACTATACAAAGAATCAGAAGGAAACGGATGTCAAAGCTCAGAGAAGTGGCTCAAACTTGGTTCTGGAAAATCAGGAAAAACCAGCAAGAAGATTGTTGGCGAGATCAAAATCAGATATTTTGCTTTTTAGACTTTTACAAAGTGTTCATTAATTTTAAAACCAACTCAATAAATAATGAGTTCTAGC
>JGI24214J29971_1008680_pt1 | contig 11858 bp, 1 predicted proteins | sample EnhBio_Anaerobic_3_FD_29971 | JGI IMG/M metagenome (IMG submission 29971)
CTAGACATTGACTGTCCACATCAACTTTCCCCTTCTGAAAACGTTGTTTGTGTGCTGAGGTCAGAAAATGTCCATGGATGATGAAGATGCTGATTTGATCGCTGCCAAGCTCGCTTCGATCCAAGAAGCGCAGGAAGCTGGCATCCCTGTCTTGGAGGACATGGACGAGTCGCTCGCGTTCATTAAAGAACAAGAAGCGGCAGAACTCTCCATTTCGTCCGGTGACGTGCCTAATCCTCCCCCACCCCCTTCTGCAAGCTCAAAAGCCAAGAAGGGAAGTTCGTCGAGTGCCCCCAAAATTGTCGTGCCCGTTTGGAAGGAATTCGTCTATGTAGAGTTCTCCTTCTCTGCTCCCGAAGTCAAAGAAGGCATTCTAGTCGCTTTGGACTACAACAACTTTTCTGAAGGTGCACCCATGCAACGTGTCGGCGATAAATACTTCCAAACGCTTGCACTCGGTTGTGGCAAGACCTACAAGTATAAGTTCATTGTTGACGGCAAAGACGCGCTCGACTCGGACCTTCCCCAAGATGAAGAAAAGAAATACAATACCATTGCCATCTCTGAGACTGGCGCACAGACCAATTACTCTGCTGCTCCTGTTCACACTGGCCCTGGACCTGTCACGCTTGATAATCTCCCTATCTCTGATCTCGGTACCATCACGCCCGAGCGCTTGGATCAATTGAAGGCCACCTTTGCAACTACTAAGATTCCCATTCAGTCGACTGAGCGCATCAACTCGAAGGTCTTTACAGAGAAATTACTCGAATTCCACCGTTCGGTGACCTGGACGATCCCTGCCAACTCTTTCATCAACCATCAAGCTGCCGAAGAGGCTGCCAAGAAGAAGAAGGAGGAAGAGAAGAAGAAGGCCGAGGAGGAAGCTGCTAAGAAGGCTGAAGAAGAAGCTGCTTCCAAGAAGGCCGAGGAGAAGAAGGACGAGTCTACTGAGGAGAAGAAGGATGAAGTACCCTCTGAGGAGAAGAAGGACGCCGAGGCGACGACTGAAGTGAAGGCTGACGATAAAAAGGATGAAAAACCTGTTGAAGAGAAAAAGGACGATAAGCCTGCTGAGCCTGCTGCTTCTGAATCTGCCTCTGCGGAGAAGAAGGATGATAAGCCTACTGAAGAGAAGAAGGATGAAAAGAAGGAAGACGAGAAGAAGGAAGAAAAGCCTGAGGAGAAGAAATTGGAGGAGGAAAATGAGCCTTACCCCGAGTTCGATGACGATGAGAAGGAGCCTGAAGATGCTGTCCCTGACGTGATGGTCGTTCGTAAGTCTGCCAAGTTCACCATTTCGTTTGCGTCCGTGCAAATTGTCGATTTGGTTGAATTGGACTTTGGCTTGGTTCGTACCTGGTTCGAGGGTGCTGATTCGTTGAAGTACAACTATACTCTCACGCTCGAGTACAACACTGCGCCTCGTACCTGGGCCAAAGTCTGGGATCGCCTCCCTTTGGAAGACATTTTCAGTTCTTCGATTGTTGGTCGCGGTAAGAAGAGCCGCATGTTGCAATTGAGTGTTGCCTTCCGTGCCCAAAAGTTGCGCTTCCGTTTGCATGTGACAAAGAAGAGCGAGGCTGAACTCGACAAGATCAAAAATCAATCGGCCGATCTCATTCGCAAATTCACCTACACTGAAGATTTTGATAAAAATGGTGTGTTGTACTGGATTGGTAGCTGCTTTGGTAAATCAACGTACACGAACCCTCAATCAACCGGTGATGTAACGGTCACTTTGTCTCACAGTGAATCTTCCAACCGCGCTGTGGAACTCGTAATTTCACACAATTTGGTGCGTGAGTCCTATGCCTTTGGTGGTTCTGCGCCTGTTTGGTTCTCGGTAGATTTGGGTCCTCATTTGGCTCTCAGTCCCGACTACTACACGTTGCGTCACGGTTATTCCTACTCAGACTCTATTTTGTGCGATTGGGAGCTCCAAGGTTCGAACAACAACGAAACCTGGACGACTTTGCACGCCCAATTGGAAGCGCCCTTCAACACTGGTTGGGGAACCAAGTCGTGGCCTGTCATCTCTGGTGAACGTTTCCGTTACTTCCGTGTGCTTCAAAAGGGTAATTATGCCTATGGACCTGGCCAAGGACCCAACGGTTCACCCTACTTGTACATCAGTGGTTTTGAGCTTTATGGTGACTTGTGCTCTACAACTGGTGTCAGTCCCAACATTGTCTCTTCCTTCTCCGTTTCTACTGCTTCTCTCACGCCTCCTGGTATCGAGAAACCCCGTGAGTTCCAATTCTCCCACGATGGCGATACCAACGGTGTCTTGTACTGCATTGGTTCTACTGATAGCACTGAAAAGTGGACGAACCCTGCACGTAGCGGCAAGGTGAAGACCAAGGTCTCTGGCCAATCCTGGAACGAGGCTGATAAATGGAACTGTTTGGCTCGCGCTTCCGATAGCAATCACTCTTCGTCCTACTGGGGTGGTTCTTTGCCCCTGTGGTTCTGGGTTGATTTGGGTTCGGATTGGAAGATTTGCCCCAACTACTACACTTTGCGCCATGGTAACAATTACAACGAAAATTTCATGCAAAATTGGGAATTCCAAGGTTCGAATGATTGCGAAGAGTGGGTCAAGTTGCACTCTGGCACTGATTCTCCCTTCTCTTATGCGCACCAACTCGTCTCGTGGCCTGTCACTGAATGCAAGGAGTTCTATCGTTATTTCAGAATCCTTCAAAAGAGCAATTCCATCAACGGACCTGGTAACGAGTCTGGACCTTACATGTACATTGGTGGTTTCGAAGTTTACGGTACCCAACAAACTTCATCATCCTCTGGCAGCCAATCGCCTGCTGAAGCTCAAAAGAAGCGTTCATTGAACAACATCTTCCTCACCAACAAGGATTACCACGTCCAACTCATCAAAACGGTGCAAGCCGATGCTACCCCTCTCAAGCTTCGTTTGCAATGCCTCGAAACTTTGGATTCTATCATTTCTCGCAACACGAAGGTCCCAGTCCACATTTTGGATGCTGTTGACGTCAAAACGTTCATTCGCATCTTCTTAACTGAAGGTGATAAGGCGTCGAGTGCTCAAGGTGGCAGATGGTTGCAATATCTCCTTTCCGTCAACGTTGGCGATGATGCATTCCGTAAGAAGCTTTTGGATGCTATTTTGGAGTTGCTTCCCACTTCTGTGGATACTTTGCAATCGACCCAAAATTTGGACCATTTCTCCAACCTTTTAATGAGCACCTGGAAGGCTGACCCTGCTTTGGCAGCTAGAAAGTGTCTCCAAGTGCTTTTGGATCTCGGAAAGCGCCTGCAAACTGGTTTGGATCAAAATTACCAACTGTTGCGTTCTCGTTTTGGTCTTTATGAGTTTGCTTTAGAAAGTGATTCTTTTGCTGAACCTCCTCCCAAGAAGAAGAAAAAGAAGACTGATAACAGCAACAACTATAACTCTTACGACCAACAACCTGAGGAAGCCGAGGAAGAGGAAGAAGATGATTCTGCCGAAGCTGAAGGCGAAACCGCCGATACCCTTGAAGCTCAGTTGGTTTCGGTAACGCTTGCGTTTGAACGTTGCCGCGCTGAGTTGAGAACTGCCTTGGAGCATGTTTCGATGGGTTCATTGAGCGCTGCGCCTTCGCCTGCCACGATCAAGGACATTACCAAGGCCCAAAAGTCTTGTATCACCGCCCAACAACAAGTGCACCGCTGCCGTACTGCTCTTCAAAGCAAGTTCCCCACACATCTTGCGTTGAAGAACGTGTCGCAAAGTACTCAATTGGATCGTTACAATGTGATTGCTGAGCGTCTCTTGGTGCTCATCACGTCTTACCAACACAGTGAGAAGAAGAAGAACCCCACGGCGTCCTCGTCCTTGTTCTCATCTGAGGTTGTCCAAGAAATGTTCTCCTTGTTCTGTTTGCACGGCTCGCCTGTGCTTCGCAAGAGCATGACCAACTTTTTGCAACACAACATTGACCCCAATACCTCTTTCGCGGTACAAATCCTTCGTCGTCTCTACACGGATGAGCGCCAAGCAGCGAACGAACTTTTGCCCTTCGAAGACATTTTCCAAGTCATTCGCGAATTGGCGATGGTGGATGAATCTTCGGTTGTGACGAACTCTCGTCAACTCTTTGCTTTGCTTGCGGAATCGACACAAGGCAAGAAGGTGGATTATCAATTGTCCACCTGGACATTGCGTCTGCTCGGTACCATTTTGAAATCAAGTTTGGCGGCCCCTCACCACTATTCTCGCTGCCGCTCTTGCGATGCGGCTCCCATCCGTGGTGTTCGTTACCGTTGCTTGCAATGCGTTGACTACGATCTTTGCGCCAAGTGTGAGGCATCTCATTCTCATGATCCCATGCACACTTTGGTGAAGATCGCCAAGGTTTTGCCTCTTTCCCCCTCATTGAACGATACCAAACTTGCTGCCAAGGCGAAAGAACCACTTTGCCCCACTTCATTGTATGCCGAGTGCTTGAAGGACGCTTCTTTGGAGGAACCCAAATGGCCTGCCGTCGCCAACGTTTCGCACTCTATCATGTGTGATTTCTGCGGTGAAGGTATCAGCGGCATTCGTTACAAGTGCATCAACTGCAACCAATACAACTTGTGTGCCGGTTGTGAAGGTCAAACTGGAAGCTACAACGCAATGGACAGCCATTACAAGGGCCATCTCTTCGCCAAGATCTATCATCCTTTGCCCCCGCCCAGCGCCGGTCAAAACGATGCCAAGACGCTTGTAAACGTGGTGTTGCACCCTGGTTTGTATCCCCATCCCGCCAAGTCTGAGGTCCCCAAGAAAGTTGAATCTCCCACTGCGGTTGCCGAAGCACCTGCTTCCACGAGTGCTGCTTCAAGCTCTTCTACTACCACTACGCTTTCAGTGACGCCTGCATCACCCAGCCTCTCGGGTGCTGAGCGCACTGCGGCAACCTTCGGAAAGGCCGCTCCCAGCCCCATCATGCGTGCTTCGACTGGCGTTCCCTTGGCTCGTAACTCTCCCTCGCCCAACTTGTCTGATGCCTTGAGCGCTGCAGAGCCTGAGTTCTCTGGTCACTTCTTGTCCATTTTGGTCAACACGATGAATTATGCCTTGCAAATGCAACCCAACCCCTCTTATGAGTTATTGTTGTTGGCGTCCAATTGCATGAGATCTTTGGCCTACCAATACACGCCTGAGGACATTTTGACGCACGTTGTTCGCAACTCGCCTCAATTCATGGAAACTATCTCCAGTGTCGCCAACATGCCTTACCCCACTCGTGTTGCCATTAACGGACTTATTCATGAGCTTTGCCGTGCTTCCACGTTCGTCAACATGCCCAAGGATAACGCTGAGGCCACCCTCAAGCCCCTTCGTGCTGCCTTCCGTTCGCACATTTCTAAGCTTCTTGCCTCGGCAATCAAAGGAAATAGCAGTGATAAGGCTACGGTGCCCATTTCTGCGGCGACGCCTAGCTCTTCGAAGGAATCTCCTGAAGTCAAGCCTGTTTCCGCCACGCGTGTCCAATTCTTCTTGGGATTGATGCAAGGATGTGCCGATATCTCTGACGTCATTGTGGAGAAGAAGGCCCCCAAGGTTGTTGCTGACTGGAGACAAGCATCGGCCCCTCTCAAGGACTTTTTGCCCTCTACGACCACTGTGTACCCTATTGACCAAACCTTGTTGAGTCTCATTTGGAACTTGTTGGATGATCAGAACTTGTCTGGTACACCATTGAACGGAGATGCTGTTCATATCATTACTTCTTGCATTGCCTTGCTCCATTGTGCCGACTTGAGCAGTGTTGCCACCGCTTCGAGCTTCCACAAGTTCATCCGCAACACTTTCTTGTCGAAGGCCATTGTTCATCGTCCCTTCTGGAGACAATTGCACTCCTTGCTTGAGAAGCTCGTGAACCACAGCACTGAAAACGCCAACAATATCATCAACAACTTGTTCTCTCTCTTCACTGATGCCTTGGCACAACCTGCTACGGCTCGTGACTTGTTGATTGTGTCAACTTTGGCTTTGGTGAAAAAGAAGAAATCTCTCTTGCGTCCTTCGACTGCTGATCTTGCTAAGCTCATTTCTCACTGCGTCAGCAACATGCCTGAGGCTAAGGTGTTAGATTCTGCTCAAGAAGATGATCACCACGTTGTGGAAGTCGATGTTCTTTCATTGGTGCTTTCTATCATCTCTGCTGATGACTTTACATCCAAAAAGTCTGATTTGCTTGCATCTGAAAACCTGTCACACAATTTCATTGCGCCATTAGTGGCTTGGTTGACGGCCTGCGATGCTTGGCAAGCAAGCAAGAAATCCGGCACGAGCGGTCCTCTCCAAGCTATTGCCATCCGCAAGCAGCTTGTTGCGTTCTTGCATGAGTTGTGTGATGATCATGAAGGATTTGCCAAGCGTTCGTTGACTGCTTTGGCTGAGTCGTTCAAGAAGAACAAGTTGACGAGCCCGAAGTTGGTTGACTTGACGATTGAATTGATGAGCAACGAAGCTTTAGCTCGTCATTTCATCGTGGACCTCGAGATGGGAGAAGTGTTGCAAGGAGAACTTGAGGCGGCTGAAGGTTCCGTGACGAATGATTCCACGGCGCGTCCTACGATGTACGACAGCACGCCTGTTGTGCCTTCCACGCTGTTCTCAGGCATGACATCCCTTACCTCTACTTGTAAGTTGCTTGAGCCTGCCAATGATGTGACTGCCGAAAACACGTTCCGTTATGGTGTACCAGGTTCTACCTCTCATCAATGGTGTCACCGATGGTCAAAGGAGAAGGACTTGCTGAACTGGAACAACAAGGGTGTGGATTATTTGCACACTTTGAGCGTTGTCCTTCAAATGCCCCAACCTGCCCTCATTCGCGAGATTTGGTTCGATTATGTGCGTCAATACAATGTTACGCCCAAACCACCGCCTTATGTGATCATCGAAATGGGTACTTGCCAAGAAGACTTGAGCTACGTGACGACTTATGAAGTCAAGCCACAGACGTTGATGAATGATTCCAACACGATGGTTGAGACGTTCAAGATTCCCTTCACACCTGCCCAAATCACGCAATGTGTGCGCCTCACCTTCGAGCGTCCTCAAGGCTCTGATCAAATGACGCTCGGTGCTTTGGCTTTGCTTGGTACCTACAACTTGTTTGAGGATCTCACGAGCAAGGAACCCTCCTCAAAGGCTCGCAGCAATCCTTCCAACAACGCTTTGAACTTACTCGAGCACGCGTTCCATTACGATGCTATCCGCACCTTCTACGGCGACTACAAGGGCACCACCAAGCTTGCCTTGCAATTGTTGACCATGAGCACCGAGGAGACCAAAAACCAAGTGCAAACGATCGCGTTGCATTTGGCTCGTCACCGAGTTGGTCTCGTCTCGACTCTCTTCGCTCATTTTGCCAAGACTGGTATTCCCTCAACTTCATCTCGCTTCGTAGGTCGCTTGTGTGCTGTTGCTGATGACCAAACGGCTGATCGTGTCGCGACCTTGTCTAAACTTGTCTTCAGCGAGCTCGACAAGGGTGCCTCTTCTACCTCTGATCGCTTGGTTTCCTTGATGAACGCCTTGTCTGAAGCCCTTTTCGTCATGCTTGCTGCCCACCGCGCCATTTCCATGACGTTGACCAACGAGCAACTTTTCGCCCTCGGTGATGCCACCCTCAAGTCGTTCGGCTCTTCCTTGACTCAAGAGGCTTGTATTCGTATCTTATCTTGCTTGATCCAAGCTGATCCTACTCGCTACACTGCTCTTCAAGATAAATTCGGACCCAAGACCGCCGCTGATTTGACTGCGTCTTCGGAGAACAACGATCTTGGTAATGCCCTTACCATGCTCAGCTTGTTGGCTCCTTTGACTAACGCGTCTGCCAAGGCACTCATGGACGGTCCCATTTTGAAACTTTTGTTGAACGACATCAACGAAAGCAAGTCGTCGAGTGCTGAATCAGCTGGTACTGAATCCACTTTGTCTCGCGCTGTGAACTTTGTTCATGCTGTGTCGCATCATCCTATCATCAAGGAATGGGTGGGAACGAACGTTTTGGAAGTCTTCATGGATATTTTGTCTGAGCGCAAGTTCGGAGCTACCATCCAATTTGCCATCCAAAATGCACTTCGTACGGCTTGTAACTTGAGCCAAGCGAACCAAGATGCCGTGGCTGGTTATTTGATGAAGGTGTTCAAGGTTGCCTCTACCAGCTCTTCTGGTGTGTCGGATGCGATGTTGCAATTGCTTGAGGACATGTTGAACATCAATGATAAAGCGATGTTGTGCATGCACTCGAAGAATGAGACGAGTGAGGAATTGCTCTTATGTGAATCGTCCTCCTTGGCGACTGGTAACGCTGTAATGGCGCTAGACCCGGAGAACTGCCATGGAGATATGGTTCTGGATGAAGATGAGCTGATGGTGTCAGGTGGAACGAAGAGTGATTACAGTTGGAAGACTGCGATCATGGCGAACCCTGCGCCTAACAACGGCCCTGTTTCATGGAATGTGACTATCGAACGTTCATCTGGTGGTAACATGATGCTTGGAGTGTCTATGAAGAATCACTCGCACACCATTTACGTCGGAGGTAACAGCTCAGTCTACAAGGGTTGGTCCTTCTATGGTTGCACCCCTGGTTACAAGTACCACAACGGTAATGCGGTTGAGTACGGTAATGGTTTCAATACCGGTGATGTGATTGGCGTGCACTTGGATCAAATGGAAGGAACACTTGCCTTCTCGCACAATGGTACTGAGTTGGGTGTCGCCTTCTCTGACTTACCTACGGATGAGCCCTTGTACCCCGCCGTCTCTTTGTGCCAGAACTCTGATGCGGTTCGTTTGTCTGGTTTCTCGACCTCAAGCATTTCTCGCTCCAGCGGCATCGATAACAAGCATCCCTTGTACTTCCAACGCTCCAACCGTGTCACTTCGATTGCCTTGTCGACAACCTTGTCCGCTGTGGCTGAAGGCCTCATTGGCGGTCGTACGGATCGTAAAGTTGTCTTCACTCGTTTCCCCAAGTCGACTGACGATAAGGAGTCTGCTGCTATGAAGGAGGAGTTGCCCCACACCACCACGCTGCGCGAATTGTTGGATCCCACAACTGAAGTTCTTGATGTCACTTTCTCTTTGGTGCCTGTTATTGGCGACAAGAAGGATGCCAAGAAGAAGGGTGATAAGAAGGCTGACAGCAAGAAGGACGAGAAGAAGGACACTGAAGATGAAGCATCCAAGGCTGAAAAGGAGAAGGAGAAGGCTGAAGTGGCTGCTCGCAAGGCCGAGCTCGATGCCAAGAAGAAGGCCGAGCAAACTGGTGTGATGAAGCGTTTTGCCTCCCAAAAGGGTCTCGAAATGTTGGTCGCTGTTCTTAGCCAACGTTTGAATCCCAAAAGTGTTGCGCCCGCTGCAGGGAGTGAATCCACCCCGGCCGTCTCAACTGAAGTTTCTACCCCTGCTACACCAGCTCCAGGAGATGCTGAATCAGTATCCACCGAAACAACCGAAAAGGTCGAAGAAAAATCGGTTGACGATGTGGTGGCGAAGGATACACCCAGTGGCCTATCTGGTTCTACTGGCGACGTTGGCTTGGATGGTATGGACGTGCCTATCGATTTGAGCAATATGGACGAAGCTGATGCGGCTGCAATTAAGGCAGCCATGGAAGGTTCGGATTCTGAGTCTGATGTCGGTGGAAACCTCTTCGGTGAGGAAGACGATATGGGCTTTGAAGACTTCTCTGCCCCTGCGGCCGCTCCTGCGCCTAGCAAGAAGTCTGACAAGAAGAAGAAGGACGAGAAGCAAAAGAAAGGTTTCGTCTCGAAGGCGACTTGGGCCAAATGGGTTGCGCTCTTATCGGATTGTCTGATCATCGATGGTGTTGTTGATTCCTTCGTCCAAGATGAAGATTGTCGCGCGATGCTCTTTGCTGCGATCGAGGCTTCCAAGTCTGCACCCTCGGCCGAAAGCTCCATCGAGCCTTTGCCTCAACCGTCCAAGGCGGCTCTCGAAGCACCTCTCATCCCTCTCTACAAGATGCTCTTGTCAACTTTGACCTCTGCTGATGCTGCCAAGGCTGCCACGTACCGCGAGCAGTTGTTGAAGAGTGGTCTCTTGAAGAACGTTTTCGTCGAGATGATGGACTTGTGCGATGTGATGCCTGTCTTGCCCGAATCTGAACATTTCAAGACCGAAGCGACTGCTTTGAAGGCGGAGAGAGACGAAAAGGCTGCGGCGAAAAAGAAGAAGGACGCCGGCACCTCGTACTGGGCCAAGGGTACTGGATATGGTACCAACTCTGACGATAAGTCTGATTTCAACTTGACCGCTTATGTGCGCGAGACGGTGTTGACAGCGAAGAAGGTGACGCATCTTTTGGAAGTCGTCGCCTTTATGTTGACACTTGACGCTGCTGAGTCTGCTGCTGAGCTCCCTGCCTTCCAAAAGGAGATTCACGATATTGTGCTTGCGTCTGCCTTGCAACCTGTGCTTGAGTCGTATTTGCGCAACGATTCTCTTTTGGAAATGTCGCGTTCGTTGGCCTTGTACAAGGTCGTCTTCCGCCTCTCGCAGATTTTGACGACGCAAGAGAGCTTCTTGCCCTTGCTCGTGCCGGATGATTCGAGCTCCAACATTTACACGCTCATGGAACACTTGCAACGCATTGCTGCTTTGGTGCAAAAGATGCCTGCGACGAGCGAGAAGCGTTTGAAGGATTCTGAGTCCAAGGATGAAGATAAGAAGTCTAAACCCAAGAGCAAGAAGAAGAAGGAGACGAAGGAGGATACGCCCAAGGAGGATGGCGATGTGGAGGCTGGTGATGAGCCCAACGAGGAATCTGAAAAGCTTCTCGCCACCGAAATCGTCAAGACCTTCGATATGCTCAAGAGCAAGGTCCACGAGCGCCGTGAGCAAGCCAAGGCGAAGGCCCGTGAAGCTGCGGCTTCGGATACCACCATTTCCAAGGTCGATAAGCTGATTGACTTGTACTGCACCACACTCCGCGAGTTGCAATTTGGTGATATGGATATGTTGGAAAAGGGCAAGGATGACGAATTCTCGCACCACTACAAATCCAGAATCAAGTCTGATACCGCGCCTGGCTCGAAGAAGATGAAGCGTTTGGTCCAAGAATTGGCCGTGCTTTCGACGTCCCTTCCCCTGCATCCTGACAGCTCCGTCTTCTTGCGTGTCGATGAGCAGCGTATTGACGTGGTCAAGGTGCTCATTACTGGCCCAGACAAAACGCCTTATGAATCGGGTGCCTTCCAATTCGACATGTATTTGGACTCTGAGTATCCCAAGGGTTCGCCCAAGATCAATCTCATGACCACTGGCCACGGTTCTGTGCGTTTCAATCCCAACTTGTACAATTGCGGTAAGGTCTGTCTTTCGTTGCTAGGCACCTGGCCTGGTGGTGCCAATGAGGAATGGAACGAAGAGACTTCCACCATCCTGCAGCTCATGATTTCCATCCAATCCCTCATCTTTGTCCCTGAGCCCTACTTCAACGAGCCTGGTTACGAAAGTACCATGAACTCGGATACAGGTCGCACCCAATCTCGCCAATACAATGAAAACATCCGCATGCAGACGGTGCGATGGGCCATGGTCGATCAACTCAAGAACCCCAGCCCCGGTTTTGAAGAGATCATCAAGACTCACTTCAAGCTCAAGAAGGACATCGTTCTAGAGCAGCTCGACACCTGGTTGGCCGAGTTCGTTGCCCACGCTGAACCTGGCTCCGTCAAGGAGTTCGAAAAACTGGTCGCTGAGTTCACTCGCCTTGTCAATGCCTTGTAAACTTTCACAGCAAGTTCATTTTACAAATTTCAACCCCTATTTCATAAATATATATTCTACTTCCTTTATTACCCAA
>JGI24214J29971_1007648_pt1 | contig 11822 bp, 5 predicted proteins | sample EnhBio_Anaerobic_3_FD_29971 | JGI IMG/M metagenome (IMG submission 29971)
GCTTCCCGCTCGACGAGCTGAAGATCGATCGCGCCTTCGTGACCGATGTCACCCGCGGCGGCAAGGACGCGGCGATTGCGCTGTCGATCATCGAACTCGGACACCAGTTCGGCATGCGCGTGGTCGCCGAGGGCGTCGAGACGCGCGCGCAGGCGAACTTCCTGCTGGCCAACCGCTGCCCGATCCAGCAGGGCTTCCTGTTTTCCCCGCCACTGCCGCCCGATCGCTTCGCGGCCATTCTCGCCTCCGACGGTGGTTTAGCCTTTCCGGACGGACCGCCGTGAAGCCGCAATGGCAGGCGCGCCGGGCCTGCCCAGCGAACGACGGGACTTGCCGAATCCTGGCTTGATCGCTCGCTGACTCCCGAGCTGTCCCAAGGGCCAGAAAACAGGCGAGAATAGCGAACCACCTGCGGAAAGACGATGCCCATGGCCGTGATTTCAACGCCGCCACCAATACGTTCCCGCAGACGCGGGCAGGGGCCGTTCTCGGTATTCCTCGTCGGCGTCTGCTGCCTCGCCGCCGCAACGGCCCTGCTCGCCGAGGACTTCACCTATGTCGTGCGCCCCGGAGACAACCCCTGGAATCTGACCGAGCGCTATCTGAAGAGCTTCAACTACTGGCCCCGGGTTCAGGACTACAACAACATTCTCGATCCCGCCGCGATCCGGCCGGGCACGAAACTGCTGATCCCGGTGAGCTGGATGCGCGGAGTGCCTGCCGTGGCGCAGGTCGCCGATCTGCGCGGAACTGCGGAGCTGCGGCGCGGCGCCAACGTGACACCACTTAGACCGGGCATGACCGTCAGCGTCGGCGACGTCGTCCGCACCGGGCCAGGCAGCACGCTGACACTCCAGTTCCCCGATGCCAGCCGGAGCCTGGTCGGGCCCGACGCGGAGCTGCGCATGGCCGATCTGGCGCGCCTGAAGGCCTCGGGAGGACAGCAGGTACGCATCGAACTGCAGCGTGGCCACCTGGAGAACGACGTGGGCAGCATTCGTCAGGGCAGCGGGCGCTTCGTCATCGAAATGCCCGCTGCCGTCGCTGCCGTGCGCGGTACGCGCTTCCGCGTGACGGCGTCGAGCCACGACGTGCGCAGCGAAACGCTGCATGGCGAGGTGATCCTGCAGAACCCGGCAGGCAAAGCGATCCTGCGCGCCAGTACCGGTTCGCTGGCGCAAGTGGGCAAGACACCCGCCCGGCCGATCGCTCTGCTGCCGGCGCCGAAACTCGACCACCTGCCGGCGCGTGTCGAGCGAGTGCCGCTCGATCTCGAATTCCCTGCGCTACCCGGAGCCTCGTACTACCGGACCCAACTGGCGCCGTCGGCGGGGTTCTCCGTCGTTGACGACGACCAGATCAGCAGCGCGCCGCGTGCCAGGAGCGCAGCCGATCTGCCCGACGGCCGCTATCGCCTGCGGGTAAGGGCGATCGACAGACACGGCCTGGAAGGGCTCGACGCCGAACGCGAGATCGAAGTCGATGCGCGCCCGGAACCGCCTTTTCCGAGCCAGCCGGCGGCCGACGGAATCGTCGTCGACGACAACCCGGAGTTTCGCTGGGCGGGCAGCGGCGAAGGCGCCCACTACCGCTTCCAGCTCGCCAGCGATGCAGCTTTCCGTTCGCTGTTGCTGGACGCCGACCAGCTCGAAGAACCGCGTCTGACCCTCACCCAGATCCTCCCGCCCGGCCCGTACTTCTGGCGCGTCGCCCTGCACACGACCAGCGAAGGCCAGGGACCCTTTTGCGATGCACAGCGCTTCCGTCGGCCGCCGCCCGGCCCGCTGCCGGAACCGCCGCGCATCGGTAGCGACACGCTCGAACTGAGGTGGCGGGCAGGTACGGACGAAGGCTATCAGGTCCAGATCAGCAGCGATGCGACGTTTGCGCAGCCGCAAGTTGACCGCCAGACCAGCGAAGCCATGCTGTCCGTGGACAAGCCTCCCGCCGGCGTCCATTACGTGCGCGTCCGTGCCGTGCAAGCGGACAAGCCGCCGGGAGCGTGGGGCACACCGCAACAGGTCGAGATTCCGCACGATTACTGGCGGGCCTTGTCGATCCTCATTCCCGCCTTGTTCCTCCTCGCCCTATGACAAGCGCCCGGCTGCCCCGCTGGCTGGCCCTGCGCAGCGGCTGGCTGCTCGTCGGCGCCCTGGCCTGCTGGGCCGAGCTGGTAGATCTCGCTCCGCTGCAGCGGCTGAACCTGCTGCTCTACGACGCCATCGAACCGTTCTCGCGGCCGGCGGGCGCTTCGCCGCAAACGGCGATTGTCGCCATCGACGAAGCCAGCCTGGCGGCCCTGGGTCGCTGGCCGTGGACGCGCGAGCTGCATGCCGAGCTGCTCGATCGGCTCACCGACGCCCAAGTGACGGCGATCGGCATGGCCATCCTGTTTCCGGAGCCGGCCGCTGGTGACGATCGGCTGGCACAAGCCCTGCGTCGCTCGGGGCGGGTAGTGCTGGCGGTCGCGCCGAGTGGGGCGGGACCGGGCATGGACGGGATGCGCGAAGTCCTGCCTATACCGGAGCTGACGGCCGAGGCGGCGGCCCTTGGCCACGTCGATGTCGAACTCGACGCCGACGCACTGGCGCGGCGAACCTTCCGCCGCGCCAGTACCGTAACCCCGAAGTGGAACGCCCTGTCGCTTGCCGTGTGGGAAGCGGTCCACGACCGGGCTGGACTGGCGCGACCCAATGCGGGCAGCGACGGCAGCCATGTCCCGCCAACGCCACAGGCCTGGGTGCGCGCGGGTGAGATGCTGCTTCCCTACCCCGATCGTCGTAGCGCGCTGCCGGTCTTCTCCACTTTCGACATCCTCAACAGCCCGGTGCTGGCAGCCCAGTTGCGCGACAAGGCCGTTTTCGTCGGCACGACGGCGACCGGGCTCGCTGCTACGCTGGCCACCCCGGCTCCTGCGAACGCGGCGCCAATGGCGGCAGTCGAGTTTCATGCCCGTGCCCACGAGGCACTGCGCAACGGCCAGGTATACCGCACTGCCGACAAGAGCCTGACGCTGCCTTTCACGCTCGTCTTCCTCGCCCTGCCAGCAATCCTCTGCCCACTGCTGGGCCTGCGCTGGGCGATCGCCGGGGGCTGCCTGACGCTCCTCCCAATACTCGCAAGCGCGATCACCCTGCATTTGGCGCGGATCTGGATTCCTCCGTCGGCGGCGACCGTCGGCCTTGTCGCCGGCTATCTGCTATGGTTTGCGATGTATCTGAAGCGTACCCGCGGGTCCCTGCAAAGTGCACGCCGGCACGCCGACGCGACGCTGGGTTCGATCGCCGATGCGGTCATTACCGTCGATGGCCAGGCGCGCGTCGTCTTCATGAATCGGGTTGCCGAGCGCCTGACGGGCGCGCACCTAAGCGACGCGCAGGGACAAGCGGCAAGCAAATTCCTGGCTCCCTTCTGCGCCGACTCGCTGCAGGTCGAGAAAATGCTGACCACTTGTCGTGGGGAGCTGGAGGCCATTCGCCTCCCCGATCCGGTCGCATGGACCACGCCGACGGGAAAGCAGTACGCCCTGCGTACCACGATCACGCCAATCGGTACCGGCCGTGAAGGCGCTGTTCTCGCACTCAGCGACGTCACCGAAGTCATCGCGTTCACTTCACGGCTGCAACACGAAGCGACGCATGACCCGCTGACCGGTCTGCCCAACCGCACGCTTCTCCTCGACCGACTGCGCCAGTCGCTGGCGCACACTCGTCGAAAGGGTAGCCTGGTGGCCCTGCTGTTCGTGGACCTCGACCGCTTCAAGCGTGTCAACGATAGTCTTGGCCACGAATGGGGAGACCGTGTGCTGAAGATCGTGGCCGAGCGCTTGCAGGCCGCCGTGCGCGCAGAGGACACCGTGGCGCGCTGGGGAGGCGACGAATTCATCGTTCTCATGGACAACGTCGGCGATCGTGCCGCCATTGCCAGCGTCGCCGCCAAGGTGCTCGACCTGCTCGACCGCGAAGTCGAGCGCGAGGACGGCAGTGGCCTGCTGCTCTCCGGCAGCATCGGCATCAGCGTCGGCCCGCAGGACAGCGAAGACGCCGACGCCCTGCTGTCGATGGCCGATCAGGCGATGTATCGCGGCAAACTCGAAGGCGGCGGCAACTTCACGTTCTACTCGGCCGAGATGAACACCTGGTCGCGCGATCGCCTGAGCCTGGAGAGCGCCCTGCGACGAGGGCTGGTCGATCGCGAGTTCGAACTCCACTATCAGCCCCAGATCGAGATCGCCAGCGGTCGCCTGGTCGGCTTCGAATCACTGATCCGCTGGCGCCGACCCGGCGCCGGGCTGATCCGGCCCGACACCTTCATCCCCGCCGCCGAGGAGAGCGGGCTGATCCGGACCATTGGCGAATGGGTCATCGATGAAGCCACCGCGCAGGTCGCCCGGTGGACCGCTGCCGGCCTGATGCCTGTTCCCGTGGCAGTCAACGTTTCCGCGCGACAGTGTTCGGACATGACCATCATCGAGACGATTGGCAGCGCCCTGACGCACAGCCACATCGCCCCGGCGCTGCTCAAGATCGAGTTGACCGAGTCCACGGCGATGCACAACTCCGACTTTGTCGCCACCCTGCTGGGAAGGGTCGGCGAATTGGGGGTCGGCGTCGCCGTTGACGACTTCGGCACCGGCTACTCGTCGCTGTCGTGCCTCAAACGCTTCCCGATCGGCGAGCTCAAGATCGACAAGAGCTTCGTCAGCGGCATCGCGGCCGGCACCAACGATGCGGCAATCGTCCGCGGAACGATCGCCCTCGCCCATGGCCTCGGAATGACCGTCGTCGCCGAGGGAGTCGAGACCCAACACCAGCTCGATTTTCTCGGCGGCCATCGCTGCAATGTGGCGCAGGGCTATCTGTTCGCGCGACCGTTGCCGGCAGACGAGGCCCATCAGTGGCTCATCGCCCCCCCGGCGCCCGCGGCCATGGCTCGCGCGAAGGGCAAGCCTGATCGTCCATGCAATGACGAGGAATAGCCGACGCCGGCACGCAGAGACTTCTTTCGCCCAAAATCCTGGCCACCAGCGGCGCTTCTCGCTTCAGTTTTCTCGCCAACGACCGTTAACTGATACGCTTGGCCGCAACTCAGATCGCCCAGATGGCCCAAACGCGCGACTCCGGTTGCCAGTACAGGTTGCCATCGACAGGCGGAGCGCGCACGTGCGCGGGCCAGTTGGCCCTTGGCAATACTTGACTGGTCCATACCGGGAGACCTCTGCATGAACCGCCTAGCCACCCTGGCAGCCATCCTCACCCTCGCCGTGGCACCTGCCGCCGCCGACGAGGTCAGACCCGACACACCCACCAGCGTCAAAGGCGCCCGGGTTGTTGCTGTTGACGAAGCCAAGAACCTGCTCGACAGGAAGGGCACGGCTTTCTTCGACACGCGCAGCCCACTGAACTTTGGCAAGCGGCACGTGCCGGGTGCCACCCCGCTCTCCTACAAGGAGAAAAGCGAGTACAGGGCCGACTTCGACGCGACGCAGGACGCTTTCGACCTCGCCAGGCTGCCCGCCGACAAGAACGCAAGCATCGTCTTCTACAGCGATGGACCCACGGGATGGAAGTCATACAAGGCAACCGTGCTGTCAGTCAAGGCGGGTTACCGGAACGTGCTCTGGATGCGCGACGGCTTTGCCGGCTGGGTAGCCCGGGCATTCCCGGTCGAACACTGACCCCGGCCCCCACCATATGTTCGCCAGAAAACGAAGCATCCGCAGTCGGCTGATCATTGCCGGGATGCTGTCGCTGGCCATCGCTGTCGTTCTCGCCGCGACCGGGGCACACAGCTACCACCTGATGCAGCGCAGTTCGGCAATGCTTGCAGCGGCCGCCGAGGGCTCCGTCCACCTGCAACTGACCCTGCGCGCCCTTGACGAGATAGTCCTCACCGAAGGCACCCTGACAGCCAAGGAACTGGCTAAGAAGCGCATCGTCGACTTCGATCGATCGTTCCCGAAACTGATTGCGGCCACCGACGATCCCGATCTGAAGGCAAGGATCGAAGACTCCATCGCGCCCCGCTGGAAAGCATTCGGCCGCGCCGCCGATGCTTTCAGCAGAGTGCGAGCACCCGGTACGAACAACGACGAGGCGATGGCCGCCTTCGGCAAGCTGATCCACCAGGGCGATCAACTGACCCGAGACATGGAGACATGGCGCGTGATGGTCGGCGAAGCCGCCGCGGCCCACCTGCGCCGCCTGACCGGCGTGGCGACACTGGCTGCGGTGCTCATGGTGCTTGCACTTCTGGCACTTTTTCTCTGGACTTACCGCGGCATCATGACGCCGATCACGGATCTGCTCGGGGTGATGGCGCGAGTGTCGCAAGAAGGTGACTACGCGACCCGGGCACGGGTCGAGGCCGGCGACGAGATCGCTGAACTGGCCAAGGGCTTCAATGTCATGCTGGGGCGAATCGAGGATCGCAACCTTCACCTGGCGCTCCAGACCGCCGACTTGCGCCAGGCCAGGGATCTTGCGGAAGCCGGCAGCCGGGCGAAGAGCGAATTCCTGGCGGCGATGAGCCACGAAATCCGTACCCCAATGAACGGTATTCTGGGCATGACCGAGTTGCTGCGCAGCACGGCGCTGAGTGCGCAACAGCGACGCTTCGCCGACGCCGTCTACGAGTCCGGCGAGCATCTGCTGAACATCATCAATGACATCCTCGATTTCTCCAAGATCGAAGCCGGCAAGCTGGAGATCGAGTGCATCAACTTCAACCTCCGCCAACTGGTCGAGGATGTCGCGCAACTGTTTGCCCAGCCGGCCGAGGGCAAAGGACTCGAAATGGTCTGCGACGTTCCACACGATCTACCGGTAGCGGTCGCCGGCGACCCGGTGCGCGTCCGGCAGATCCTGACCAACCTGGTCAACAACGCCGTCAAGTTCACCTGCCAGGGCGAAATCGTCATGCGCGTCAGCCTGTTGCACGAAAGTCCACAACAGGCGCGTTTCCGCTTCCAGGTCCAGGATACCGGCATCGGCATCGGTGAAGCAGAGCAGGCCCGGTTATTCGGCGCCTTCGTCCAGGCCGACAGTTCGACTACCCGCCGTTTCGGTGGCAGCGGCCTCGGTCTGGCCATCGCCAAGAGTCTGGTCGAAACCATGCACGGGCAGATCGGCCTGCATAGCAGGTCCGGGCAGGGAACACTGTTCTGGTTCGAATTGCCGCTCGGCAAGCAGAATCCGGACGCCCGCGTGACGGTTGGCCTGGCCAAGCGCCTCGACGGGCTGCGCGTTCTCGTCGTCGATGACAATGCCACCAATCGCGAAATCCTGGCCCACCAGATCCACGGATGGTCAATGCACTATACTGGCGCGGCCAGCGGCAGCGAGGCCCTGCAGGCACTCGATGAGGCGATCAGCGACGCTTTCGATCTTGCCATTCTCGACCTGCACATGCCCGAGATGGACGGGTTTCAACTCGCGCAAGCGATCAAGGCCAGCCCACGCCATGCCGCCATGCCACTGGTGATGCTCTCGTCGGTCAGCGTCGGAGCCGATCATCCGGGCCGCCAGGCGGCGCCTATCGATTACTACCTGAGCAAACCGGCACGCCAGTCCGACCTCTTCGACGCCATCGCCACGGCGATGTCACTGCACACCCTGGTAGCGCCGGCCGCAGCAACGCCGCCGGCTGCGCCGGCGTCGTTCTCCCTCGCCGGACACGTTCTGGTCGCCGAGGACAACCCGGTCAATCAACAGGTCGTGAGCGCCATGCTCGACGCGGTCGGGGTGACTCATACTCTGGCCAGCGACGGCCGGACCGCCATCGAGCGACTGACGCAGGAGCACTTCGACCTTGTCCTGATGGATTGCCAGATGCCCATAATGGACGGCTTCGAGGCGACTGCGGCGATCCGCGCCCGCCAGCGCGCGGACAAACCGGATAGGCACCTGCCGGTCGTTGCACTGACCGCCAATGCTGTCGAGGGTGACCGCGAACGCTGTCTGGCCGCCGGCATGGATGATTACCTGAGCAAACCTTTCACGCGCGAACGCCTGGCAGACGTACTGCTGCGCTGGCTGCCGCGGATCGTACCGGCGCCGACCAGAGTCACGACCGACCCGTCAGAGCTCGCGTCCGGGCACGGCGAACCCGTCGCCGCGACCGCCGAACCGCCGATCAACCCGCGTGCGCTTGACGCCATACGTCATCTGTCCGGGCACGGCGAACCCGTCGCCGCGACCGTCGAACCGCCGATCAACCCGCGTGCGCTTGACGCCATACGTCATCTGCCAGGACCCAATGGGGGCCTGCTGGTGCAGAAGGTGATCGGCGCTTACCTGGTGGATACGCCGCCGCGTGTTGTGCAACTGCGGGCGGCCGTCGACGCCGGCGATGCGGAAGCCTTGCGCAAGGCCGCACACGCCCTCAAGTCAAGCAGCGCCAATGTCGGTGCCGAGCGACTGGCGTCGCTGTTCAAGGAACTGGAAGCGCTCGGCCGCAATGCCACTGTCGATGGTGCGAGGACGCTGGTGACCAGCCTCGACGAGGAACTGCCGCGCGTACTCGCGGCACTCGGCGAACAGCGGCAGTCGACAGCGGAAGCTGCGCCCGCCGGCGCGGACCGTCCCGACGAGCCGCCGCCGGCGCACCTGTAGAGCCGACCCCCCTGCACATCAACAGAGCGATTCTCCCTGCCGGCCCAAGACCATGACAGCCAGCTCAACTGCATCGCCCAGACCGGCGACGCCACCGCCGAGCCCCGAGCCGCGACCCGGCGCACGCCCAAGACTGGCGGCAAACTCCAGCAAGCCCTTTACCCGCGATGCTCTGGCGCGTATGCTCGCGGCGCTCGTCGAACAACGGGAGGGGACGACTGACCATGCCGGCGAATGAACAGCCAGTGCTGCCGACCGCGCTGATCGTCGACGATGATTACATCATGCGCATGCTCGAGCGCGAGACGCTGGTGCAGTTCGGATTCGACGTGATCGAAGCAGAGCATGGCGAGCAGGCGCTCGCCATGCTCGACGGACCGCCGCCGGATCTGGTGCTGCTCGATGTCGAGATGCCGGGTATCGATGGTTTCGAGGTCTGCCATCGCCTTCGCAAGCGGTGGGACATGACCCGAGTATCCATCATCATGGTCACCGGCATGGACGATCTGACGTCGATCAACCGGGCCTATGATTCAGGCGCCAACGACTTCGTCGCCAAGCCGATCAACTGGCCGATCTTCGGCCATCGGGCGCGCTACGTGTGGCGCTCGGCGCTGGCGGCACGCCAGTTGAGCGAACTCAAGGAAAGGCAGGCGGCGATCATGCGGGCAATTCCCGACATGATCTTCGTCATGGATTGGCAAGGCACCTACCTCGAAGGCAAGGAGGGTTACGGAACCGCAGCCTTCGCGCCGGTGAATGAGTTGCTGGGCAAGAACATGTCGTCAGTGCTGCCGCACGATGTGGCAACCGCGGTCCAGCAGGTCATCGACCTGACTTTGCTGCGCGGCACGCTGCAATCGCTGGTCTACAAGCTGCCGATGCCGGACGGCATCCACCACTACGAAGCGCGCGTCGCGCCCAACGGGGTGGACAAGGTGGTGCTGGTGGTGCGCGACATCACCCTGCAGAAGCTGAACGAAGACAAGATCCGTCGCCTGGCCTATTTCGACACGCTCACCGGCATGCCGAACCGCCAGAACTTTCTCGAACGCCTCGACCGTGAGTTGCTGCGCGCGCGCCAGAGCAATAGCCTGGTAGCGCTGCTGTTTCTCGATCTCGACGGCTTCAAACGCATCAACGATACCCTCGGCCACAGCGCCGGCGACTACCTGCTGCAGGTGCTGGCCGACCGCATGAAGGAGAAGTTGCGCGCCGGAGACTTCATCGCCCGGCCGGCGCTCGACGAGTCTGGTCTGCACTTCGCCCGCCTGGGTGGCGACGAGTTCACCGTCGTTCTGCCCGACGTCGTCGACAAGCAGACCACCTGTCTGGTTGCCACGCGACTGCAGGCACTTCTACAAGCGCCGGTTGTGATCGGCGCGCAGGAAGTCAGCGTGACATCGAGCATCGGCATCGCCATCTTCCCCACTGACGGCGAAGATGCGGCGACCCTGCTCAAGCACGCGGATACCGCCATGTATCACGCGAAGGACGTCGGGCGCAACAACTGGCAGTTGTATGACCCATCACTGACCTCCCAAACGACGGCCCGCCTGTCGCTCGAGAGCGACCTTCGCAGGGGTCTCGAACGCGGCGAGTTCCGCCTGATGTATCAACCACAGGTGAGCGCCGCAGACGGCGCGATCGTCGGCGTCGAAGCGCTGATCCGCTGGCAGCACCCGGAACACGGGATGGTCTCACCGGCCCAGTTCATTCCGGTTGCCGAAGAGAGTGGCCTGATCGTACCGATCGGCGCCTGGGTGCTCGCTACCGCCTGCCGCCAGGTAGGGGATTGGTTACGCCGCGGCGTGGTGACACCACGCATGGCGATCAACGTGTCAGCGCGCCAGTTGCGCGCACCGGATTTCCTCGCGACGGTCGCGGCGACGATTGCCGACACCGGCATCAGCACCGAGCAACTCGAGCTGGAGTTGACCGAGAGCATTCTTATGGAGCCGGAGTCCAGGCAGGTGCAGGGACTGTATCGGCTGCGGGCGCTGGGTGTGCATTTCTCGATCGATGATTTCGGTACCGGGTATTCCTCGTTGTCCTACATCAAGCGTTTCCCGATCGGCATGCTGAAGATCGACCAGAGCTTCGTCCGGGGCCTGCCCGACAGCGTCAACGACGCCGGGATCGCCACCGCCATCATCGCCATGGCGCGTAGCCTGGACCTCGACGTGATCGCCGAAGGCGTCGAAAGCTGCGCACAGCTGGAGTTCCTCCAGCAGGCGGGATGTCCGAAGCTGCAGGGCTATCTTTTCAGCCGCCCGCTGCCAGCCGATGCGATGGAAGCGCTCCTGCGACAGGGCAGCATCGTTCTGCCGTCGAAACACGACACGAAGTACGCTACAGTCCCTGTCCACGGTCGGGACACCACCAACATTGCGAGGGATCAATGAGGTATCGCCACAGCACCGCGCAAAGCGCCGAGTATCTGCGTTTGGCCGTCAAGCGCATGACCCAGCAGCAGGCGGCTCTGCACCCCGTGAGCTATGCCGTCTGGTATCAGTACGTCGCGGGCCTCAACCCGCTCCTGCAGGCGGAAGTCGATGGGCTGCTGCAGGACAATCGGCGACTCGACGACGAGAACGTCTACGCCCTCTATGACCGCCACATCGCAGAACTCGACGCCGCCACCGCGCTACGCATCGGCGACAGCGTCGGCCAACTGGTGGATCAGGTCTCCGAGTCGGCCGCGCAGGCGGGTCATGAGGCCTCGCGCTTCGGCAATACGCTCGAGCGCTGGAGCGATACCCTGAACGAGCCGGTGTCTGCGGGCGGCGAAATCGCCAGCGACGTTGCCGATATCCTGCGCGGCACGCGCAACATGCAGAATGCGATCAGCACGCTGCAGACACGACTGGAGGAAAGCAGGCGGGAAACCCAGCAGCTTCGCCAGGAAGTCGCACGCGCCCGCGAGGAAGCCCTGATCGACGGGCTGACCGGCCTCAGCAACCGCAAGGGCTTCGACCTGGCGTTGACCACCTGCCTGGAACAGGCCGCCCCGGACGTGCCCGGCCCCTGCTTGCTGATGATCGATCTCGACAATTTCAAGCGGCTCAACGACGGCCTCGGACATGTCTTCGGCGACCGGGTGCTGAGCAGCGTCGGCCAGATCCTGCGCGCCAACGTCAAGGGCAAGGACACGGCGGCGCGCTATGGAGGGGAGGAGTTCGCCGTGATCCTGCCACAAACGCCGCGTGG
>JGI24214J29971_1012777_pt1 | contig 11708 bp, 10 predicted proteins | sample EnhBio_Anaerobic_3_FD_29971 | JGI IMG/M metagenome (IMG submission 29971)
CCCAGCGCCATCCGCTACCGTGTTCAACTGCGATCTTCATTGTCATTCCACCTGCTCCGACGGCCTTCTGGCTGCGGCCGACGTCGCCACGCGGGCGGCCGCCAACGGCGTCGACCTTCTGGCGCTGACCGACCACGATTCGCTTGACGGCCTGTCCGCGGTACAAGCGGCGGCGACAGCGGCGGGAATGGGTTTCGTCAATGGCGTCGAGATTTCGATCGAGTGGCAGGGTCTGCAGATACATATGCTTGGCTACGCGTTCGACCGCAGCGATCAGGCGCTCAATGCCGGTCTGGCGAGTATTCGCTCGGGGCGCGTCGAGCGCGCGCAACGGATGTCGGCCGAGCTCGAGAAAGTCGGTATCGAAGGCGCTTTCGACGGAGCGATGCGCTACGCGGCCAACCCCAGCCTGATCAGTCGTGCGCATTTCGGCCGCTTTCTGGTCGACAGCGGGGTGGCCAAGGATCTGCGCAGCGTCTTCGAGTCGTACCTCGTTCCCGGTCGGCCGGGCTATGTCGATCACCGCTGGGCGACGCTGGCCGACTCGCTGGCGTGGGTGCACGCTGCCGGAGGGCTGGTGGCGGTGGCGCACCCCGGGCGCTACAAGCTGTCGCGGGTGGAAATGCGTCGCTTTCTCGCCGAGTTCAAGGATCTTGGCGGCGAGGCGATCGAGGTGGTATCGGGCAGCCACACGCAGGAGCACGTCGATATCTTCGCGCGCTACGCCAGGGAGTACGACTTTCTGGCCTCGCGTGGCTCCGATTTCCACGGGCCCGGCGAGAGTTATTTTGATCTGGGGCAGCTGGCCGCCTTGCCGGATGGGCTGAAGCCCGTCTGGGCAGCGTTCTGAGCCGGGGAGAGGGTAATGGCACAGCACGTTTCGATTCATCCCGACAATCCGCAAGCGAGGCTGCTGCAGCGCGCAGCGGAGATCATTCGCCAGGGTGGCGTCATTGCCTTGCCCACCGACTCCAGCTACGCCCTCGGTTGCCATCTCGGCGACAAGGCGGCGGTCGAGCGAATTCGCGCCATCCGTGGCGTCGATGAGCGCCATCTGCTGACCCTGATGTGTCGCGACCTGTCGCAGATCGGTCAGTTCGCGCGCGTCGACAATGCCACCTATCGTTTGCTCAAGGCGACGACGCCGGGCAGCTACACCTTCATTCTCGAGGGGACCCGCGAGTTGCCGCGGCGCGTCCTGCACCCGAAAAGGAAGACGATCGGACTGCGCGTGCCGGCGCATGCCGTGACCCTGGCCTTGCTCGCAGCGCTGGACGAACCGCTGCTGACGTCGACGCTGATCGTTGCCGGCGACGAGGGGCCGCTGACCGAAGGCTGGGAGATTCAGGACCGGCTCGACAGCCAGCTCGAACTGATTCTCGACTGCGGCAATTGCGGCATCGAGCCGACGACGGTCGTCGATCTGACCGGCGCGCTGCCGACGCTGGTCCGTGCCGGACTGGGCGCCCTGGCGCCCCTCGGTCTCGATTGAGGAAGCGCATATGCAAGAGATGATCCAGACCGTCGCCATCGCCGCCCTGCCGGTGATCCTGGCGATCACCCTGCACGAGGCGGCGCACGGCTACGCGGCACGCTATTTCGGCGATCCGACCGCCTGGCAGGAGGGTCGGATCACCGCCAACCCGCTCAAGCATATCGACCCGGTGGGCACGATCCTGGTGCCGATCATCATCCTGCTGCTGTCGACCGGTGGCATTCTGTTTGGCTGGGCGAAGCCGGTGCCGGTCAATTTCGGTCGCTTGCGCCATCCCAAGCAGGACATGCTGTGGGTCGCCGCGGCCGGGCCGGCGGCCAACCTCGCCATGCTCCTGTTCTGGGCGACGCTGATGAAGCTGGCGGTGACCCTGCCGACCAACTTTTTCAGCGTGCCGATGGCGCGCATGGCCGAGATCGGCATCCTGGTCAACCTGGCCTTGATGGTGCTCAACCTCTTTCCGCTGCCACCGCTCGACGGCGGCCGGATCGCGGTCAGCCTGTTGCCGCCGCAAGCCGCCTGGCGCTTCGCTCAGCTCGAGCGCTTCGGTTTCCCGATCCTTCTGCTGCTCCTGTTCACCGGCATTCTGGGCAAGCTCCTGATGCCGGTGATGAGCGCGGTGATGGGAATGATTTTCTTCCTATTTCAGTTTTCCGCCTGAGCGTCCGGAGCGCGAACATGTACGCAGAACGAGTCCTCTCCGGCATGCGCCCGACCGGCAGCCTGCACCTTGGCCACTACCACGGCGTACTCAAGAACTGGGTCGAGCTGCAGCAGAAGCATCCCTGCCTGTTCTTCGTCGCCGACTGGCACGCGCTGACCACCCAGTACGACGACCCGCAGGGAATCGTCGCTGCGTCGTGGGACATGGTCATCGACTGGCTGGCGGCGGGCGTCGATCCGCAACGGGCGACGCTGTTCATCCAGTCACAGGTTCCCGAGCACGCCGAGTTGCATCTCCTGCTGTCGATGATGACCCCGCTCGGCTGGCTGGAACGTGTGCCAACGTACAAGGACCAGCAGGAAAAGCTCGAGAGCAAGGATTTGTCGACCTACGGTTTTCTCGGCTATCCGCTGCTGCAGTCGGCCGACATCCTGATCTATCGCGCTGACAAGGTGCCGGTGGGCGAAGACCAGGTGCCGCACATCGAGTTCTCGCGCGAGCTGGCACGGCGCTTCAATCACCTCTACGGACGCGAGGCGGGCTTCGAGGACAAGGCCAGGGAGGCGGTCAGGAAGCTGGGCTCAAAGCGCGCCCGCTCGTACACGCAGCTGCGCACCCACTTTCAGCAGAACGGTGACCGGACGGCCATCGAGCGAGCGCACGCGCTGCTCGACGAAGTTCCCGGCCTGGCGCACGCTGACCGCGAGCGGCTGTGCGGCTATCTCGAAGGCACCGGCAAGATGATTCTCGTCGAGCCCGGCGCCCTGCTCACCGCCGCGTCACGGATGCCCGGGCTCGACGGGCAGAAAATGTCGAAATCCTACGGTAACACGATCACCCTGCGCGAGGATGCCGCTTCGGTGACGCACAAGCTGCGGCGCATGCCGACCGACCCGGCGCGCGTTCGCCGCGACGACCCGGGCGATCCCGACAGGTGTCCGGTCTGGCAACTGCATCAGGTGTATTCGGACGACGCGTGTCAGGAGTGGGTGCAGCAGGGGTGTCGCAGCGCAGGCATCGGCTGCCTCGACTGCAAGCAGCCGGTGATCGACGCCATTCTCGTCGAGCAGGCGCCGATGCACGAGCGTGCCCAACCGTATCTGGACGACCCGCGCCTGGTGCAGGAAATCGTCGCCGAAGGTAACCGCAAGGCGCGCCAGCTCGCTCGCGAGACGATGCGCGACGTGCGTGACGCGATGGGGCTGAACTACGGCTGAGCACTGCTCCGAGGATGACGGAAATGAGCGATAGCGCGACCCTGGCCGCGGCAGAAGCGCCGCCTCCGGCGACGGCGGCAAGTCCGCTGGCGCGGATCTACGGCCAGCCGCTGACGCAGCTGCCGCTCGACCTGTACATCCCGCCCGACGCGATGGCGGTGATGCTCGATGCCTTCGAGGGGCCGCTCGACCTGCTGCTCTACCTGATCCGCAAGGCCAACGTGAACGTTCTCGACATTCCGATGGCGCCGCTGACCGAGCAATATCTGGTCTACGTCGAGGCGATGCGCTCGCAGAACCTCGAGTTGGCGGCCGATTATCTGGTGATGGCGGCGATGCTGATCGAGATCAAGTCGCGCATGCTCTTGCCGCGCCCGAAGGTCGACGCTGGCGACGACGCCGAGGACCCGCGCGCCGAACTGGTGCGCCGCCTGATCGAATACGAGCAGATGAAACTGGCCGCTTACGGGATCAACGAACTGCCGCAGGCCGAGCGTGATTTCGAGTGGGTCGAGGTGTGGGTCGAGAAGACGCTGCTGCGCCGCCTGCCCGAAGTCAGCGTGCTGGATTTGCAGAATGCCTGGCTGGGCATCCTCCGCCAGGCCAGGCTGCACACGCATCATATGGTGCAGCGCGAGGAGTTGTCGGTGCGCGAGCACATGACGCTGATCCTGCGTCATCTGCGCGACGCCGGCGGCTTTGTCGAGTTCGGCGAGCTATTCGACCCCCAGCAGGGCGCGCCGGTGCTGGTGGTGCACTTTCTGGCGCTGCTCGAACTGGCCCGCGAGCACCTCGTCGAAATGACGCAGGTGGAAGTTTTCGAGCCTATTTACCTCAGGTTGAGCGATGAGCGCAGCGAATCTCGACAAACCACCGCGTGACGAAGCGCCGGTGGGTGCTCCCGACGACCTCAAGCGCGTTCTCGAGGCGGTGCTCCTGAGCACCCGCGTTCCCTTGTCCGTTCTCGAACTGCGCAAGGTCTTCGACGACCAGATCAGTGCCGAGGTCCTGCGCGTGCTGCTCGACGAGCTGCGCAGCGAATGGAGCACGCGAGCACTGGAGCTGCTGCCGGTGGCGAGTGGCTGGCGCTTTCGTACGCGCGCCGAGTTCATGCCCTATCTGGAGCGACTGAATCCGGAAAAGCCGCCGCGCTACTCGCGCGCAGTGCTCGAAACGCTGGCCATCATCGCCTATCGTCAGCCGGTGACGCGTGGCGACATCGAGGATATTCGCGGGGTGACCGTCGCCACGCAGGTCATCCGGCTGCTCGAGGAGCGTGGCTGGGTCGATGTCGTGGGTCATCGCGACACGCCGGGGCGGCCCGGACTGCTGGCGACCACCCGTAAGTTTCTCGACGACCTCGGCTTGCGCAGTCTTGCCGAGTTGCCGCCTCTGCAACAGATCAATTCAACCCTGGACCTCGCTGATGGCCAATAGCAAGCGCAGATTGCCTGCCGCCCCTTCCCGTTCGCCACGCCCGGCTGCCGCCGGTTCCGTCCGGCGACGTCCGTCCGCTGACGAGTTGCCACAGCCTGCTGGCGAGGAGGGCCGGGCTCGTCCCCGCCCGGCGCCGAGCCCGGCAGCTGATGCGTCGAAACGTGGCCGGCATCATGACCTTCCGAGCAAGCCTGAACGCCTGCACAAGGCGCTGGCGCAGAGCGGCGTCGGTTCGCGGCGGGAGATGGAAGAGCTGATTGCTGCCGGGCGGATCAACGTCAATGGCCAGCCGGCGCACATCGGCCAATCAGTCAGCCCCGGGGACCGGGTGAAGGTCAACGGCAAGCTGGTCAATCTGCGCTTTTCCAACCGTCTGCCGCGGGTGATCCTCTATCACAAGCCCGAAGGCGAGATCGTTTCACGCAATGACCCCGATCATCGCCCGACCGTATTCACCTCGATGCCCCGCCTCTCGGCCGGACGCTGGGTGGCGGTCGGCCGGCTTGACTTCAACACCAGTGGTCTGCTGCTGCTGACCACCTCGGGTGAGCTCGCCAACCGGCTCATGCACCCGCGCTATCAGTTGGTGCGCGAGTACGCCGTGCGCATCCTCGGCGAAATCTCGGACGAGTCACGCCAGCGCCTGCTCGAAGGCATCGATCTCGACGACGGGCCGGCGCAGTTTGCCAGCTTTCAGGAGGCCGGCGGCGAAGGCGCCAACCGCTGGTACCGCGTCTCGCTCTTCGAGGGCCGGAATCGTGAGGTGCGGCGAATGTTCGAAGCCGTCGGCGGCGTCGTCAGTCGCCTGATGCGTGTGCGCTACGGCCCGATCGCGCTGCCGCCGAGCTTGAAGCGGGGTCAGGTTCTGGAGCTCGCCGACGCCGAAGTGAAACGCTTGCTGGCGGGCTTCGACATGGAGAACCCGGAAGCCGATCGCCCGCCGCGGCGCAGCCGCGAGCGCTGAGCAAGCTCTGCAAGCGCGCAGGCCGATTTACGTCAGCCACTATTTTCGTTATAATCCAACGGTTTTCCGGTCGCCCCTTGTGGGCACAATTTTTCGGGGATGGGCGTTTCGCCCATTTTTTATTTGCAGCCATGGATGTGCACGAAGTTCTTGAGAAAACGGTGTCCGGCCTCGGCTACGAGTTGGTCGATGTCGAGCGCAGTCCGCGTGGCCGTGTGCTGCGTGTTTTCATCGACAAGCCGGACAAGCCGCGCGGCGTCGATGTTGAAGACTGTGCGCTGGTCAGCAATCAATTGTCGCGGGTGTTGATGGTCGAGAACTTCGATTACGATCAACTCGAGGTTTCCTCGCCGGGAATCGACAGGCCCTTGAAGAAGGAGGCTGATTTCGAGCGTTTCGCGGGGTCGGAGATCACGGTCAAGCTGCGCTTGCCGGTGAACGGTCAACGGAACTTCAAAGGTGTCCTGCAGGGTGTGCGCGAAGGCAAGGTGCGCTTGCAGATCGATTCGGGCGAGGTGGTGTTCGACCTGATGAGCGTCGACAAGGCGCGTCTGGTGCCCAACTTCGACCGGGCAAAATCGACTGACAGGCTGGTTTAGGAGGAAATGAGCAAATGAGCCGCGAAATCTTGCTGCTGGTAGATGTCCTGGCGCGTGAAAAGAACGTCACCAGGGACATCGTCTTCGGCGCGCTCGAACTGGCGCTGGCGTCGGCTACCAAGAAGCGCATCCACGACGATGCCAACGTTCGCGTGGTGGTCGACCGCGAAACCGGCGATTTCGAAACCTTCCGCCGCTGGGAGGTCGTTGCCGATCATGACTTTCTTGACGAGGAACAACAGATTCCCTTGTCGGAAGCGCAGGGTCAGGATCCCGAGGTCGAAGTGGGGGATTTTCTGGAAGAGGCGCTGGAGCCGATCGATTTCGGTCGGATCGGCGCCCAAGCTGCCAAACAGGTGATTCTGCAGAAAATCCGCGACGCCGAGCGCGAACAGATTCTCAACGATTTCCTGGGGCGCAAGGAGCACTTGGTGATCGGGACCATCAAGCGCATGGAACGGGGCAACGCGATCATCGAGACGGGCAAGATCGAAGCCCTGCTGCCGCGCGACCAGATGATCCCGCGCGAGAATCTGCGCGTCGGTGACCGGGTCAAGGCCTTTCTGCTGCGTATCGATCGTGCCGCCCGCGGGCCGCAGCTGATACTCTCGCGCACGGCGCCGGAGTTCATCGTCAAGTTGTTCGCCCTGGAAGTGCCGGAAGTCGATGACGGCCTGCTCGAAATCAAGGCCGCTGCGCGTGACCCCGGCATGCGTGCCAAGATCGCGGTCAAGTCCAACGACCAGCGCATCGATCCGATCGGCACCTGCGTCGGCATGCGTGGTATGCGGGTCACCGCGGTGACCAACGAGCTGGCCGGCGAACGTGTCGATATCGTCCTCTGGTCGCCGGATCCGGCCCAGTTCGTCGTTGGGGCCCTGGCGCCGGCGGAAGTCAGTTCGATCATCGTCGATGAAGAGAAGCATTGCATGGACGTGGTGGTCGACGAGCAGAACCTGGCGATAGCCATTGGTCGTGGCGGTCAGAATGTCCGCCTTGCTTCGGAAATGACCGGTTGGACGATCAACCTGATGACCGAAGAAGAGTCGCAAACCTTGGTCGAGGCCGAGGCTGCGGCGATCCGTGTGCTGTTCATGGAAAGGCTCGATGTCGACGAGGAAGTGGCCAATATCCTGATCGAGGAAGGGTTCTCGACGCTCGAGGAAGTCGCTTATGTGCCGGTCCACGAGATGCTCGAGATCGAGTCCTTCGACGAGGCAACCGTTCAGGAACTGCGCGAGCGTGCGCGCAACGTCCTGCTCACCGAGGCCATCGCCACCGAAGAGAAGATCGAGGATGTCGCCGAGGACATGCTGGGCCTTGAGGGGATGGACAAGTCCCTGGCCGGGAAACTGGCGGGAAGTGGTATCAAGACGCGCGACGATCTCGCCGATCTTGCGGTCGACGAACTGACCGAACTGACCGGCATGGATACCCAACGGGCTAAACAACTGATCACCACGGCGCGTGCGCACTGGTTCGAGTAAGCGGGAAAAAGGAATTCATATGGCGCAAACAAGTGTTGCCCAATTTGCTACCCAACTGAAGATGGCGGAGGGTGTCCTGCTCGAGCAGCTGCGCCGTGCCGGCGTGGCCAAGAGCGAGGCCGGTGAGTTGCTTTCCGAGCAGGACAAATCCAGGCTTCTGGAGTACCTGCGGCGCTCGCATGGCGGTGACGCCAAGACCAAGATTACCCTGACGCGCAAAGAGACCAGCGAGATCCGGTCGCATGATTCGCACGGAAAATCGCACACGGTCCAGGTCGAGGTGCGCAAGAAGCGGGTGCTGGTCAAACGTGATCCGGTCGAGGCGCGACCCGGGGTTGCGGCGCAGCCGGCAATCCCCGCCGCGGGCGAGGAGGTGATGGTCGAGGCAGTTACCGCGCCGGTGCCTGCTCCGGTCTTCGAGCCGGTCTTCGAGCCGCTGCCTGAGACCACGGTCGCGGAAGTGGCTGTCGAGCCGGTGGTCGAAAAAGAGCCCGAGCCGGTGGCCGAGGTGGCCGCCGCAGAAGCGGTCGTCGAGACGCCGGCCGAGGCGCCGGTCGACACGACATCCGAACCCGTCAGCAGTGAAAAGGCCAAGCCGGCCGGCAAGAAAGTCAAGGCCGAAGCGGGTGGCAGAAAAGTGGTGACGCGGGCATCGATCATCGGCGAGGAGCAGCAGAAGCTGCGCGCCGAGGAAGAACGGCGCAACGCCGAGCTGCGTGCGCTGCAGGAAGCCGAGTTCAAGAACAAGCAGCAGCGCGTTGTCGATCTGGCGCGGGCGAAGCAGGACGCTGAAGCCAAGGCCGTCGCGGCCAAGGCTGCAGGTGTTGCCAAGCAGGTCGCCGCGCAGACCGCCAGCGAGCGACCGGCGGAAGACAAGACCTTGCACAAGCCGGCGGGAAAGCCTGCCAGCACCGACAAGAAAACGCCCGACAAGAAAGCCGTCGACAAGAAGGGCCAGTGGAAGAACGAAGGCGCCAACAAGCGGGCGGGGCTGCGCACGCGTGGCGCAACGGGGGCCAGTGGCTGGCGCGACAACAAGCATGGCAAGCGCGGCGGGCGCGGCAGCGGGGTCGACGAGGAGCATTCCTTCCAGGCACCGCTCGACCCGGTCATTCACGAGGTCTCTGTCCCGGAGACCATTTCCGTTGCCGACCTGGCCCACAAGATGGCCGTCAAGGCCACCGAGGTGATCAAGGCGCTGATGAAGATGGGTTCGATGGTGACCATCAATCAGGTGCTCGATCAGGAAACGGCGATGATTATCGTCGAGGAGATGGGCCACAAGGCGTTTGCCGCCAAGCTCGACGATCCGGACGCCTTCCTCCTTGACGTGGATGCCGCCGACCACAAGGATGCGCCGCTCGAACCGCGCGCGCCGGTGGTGACTGTCATGGGCCACGTCGACCACGGCAAGACCTCGCTCCTCGACCACATTCGTCGTACGCGTGTGGCCAGCGGCGAAGCGGGTGGCATCACCCAGCACATTGGTGCCTACCACGTTGAAACCGAGCGTGGCATGGTGACCTTCCTCGACACCCCTGGTCACGAAGCCTTTACGGCCATGCGTGCCCGCGGCGCCAAGGCGACCGACCTGGTAATCCTGGTCGTTGCCGCTGACGACGGCGTCATGCCGCAGACGCGCGAGGCGATTCACCACGCCAAGGCCGCCGGTGTCCCGCTGGTGGTCGCCGTGAACAAGATCGACAAGCCCGGCGCACAACCCGAACGCGTGAAACAGGAACTGGTGGCCGAAGAGGTCGTTCCCGAAGAGTACGGTGGCGACGTGCCGTTCATCCTGGTTTCGGCGAAGACCGGGGCGGGTATCGACGAATTGCTCGAGAACGTCCTGCTGCAGGCCGACATGCTAGAACTCAAGGCGCCGAGGGAGTCGGCGGCCAAGGGTTTGATCATCGAGGCGCGCATCGACAAGGGCCGCGGTCCGGTGGCGACGATGCTGGTTTTGTCGGGAACGCTGCGACAGGGCGACGTGCTGCTGGCAGGCCAGGTTTTTGGTCGGGTGCGCGCCATGCTGGATGAGAACGGCAAGGTCATCAAGGAGGCGGGACCGTCGATCCCGGTCGAAATCCTGGGTCTTTCCGACGTTCCCGCGGCCGGGCAAGAGGCGGTCGTGCTGGCTGACGAACGCAAGGTGCGCGAGATCGCGCTGTTCCGTCAGGGCAAGTACCGTGACGTCAAACTGGCGACCAAGCAGGCGGCCAATCTGGAGAATATTCTCGAGACCATGACCACTGCCGAAGCCAAGGTGCTGCCGTTGATCATCAAGGCCGACGTGCAGGGTTCGCAGGAAGCGCTGGTGCAGTCGCTGCAGAAGCTGTCCACCAGTGAAGTCAAGGTCAACGTGATCCATGCCGCCGTCGGTGCGATCAGCGAATCGGACGTGCACCTGGCGCAGGCGTCGAATGCGGTGATCATCGGTTTCAATACCCGTGCCGACGCCGGTGCGCGCAAGGCAGCCGAGCACGCCGGTGTCGATATCCGCTACTACAACATCATCTACGATGCGGTGGACGAGGTGAAGAACGCGCTCTCCGGCATGCTCTCGCCGGAGAAGCGCGAAGACATTACCGGTCTGGTCGAGATCAGGCAGGTCTTCCGGGCCACGCGTATCGGCACCATTGCCGGTTGCTACGTTCTCGAAGGCGTGATCAGGCGCAACTCGCGTGTGCGCCTGCTGCGCAACCATATCGTCGTCTGGGACGGCGAGCTCGATGGCCTGAAGCGCTTCAAGGATGACGCCAAGGAAGTGCGTTCCGGCTTCGAATGCGGTCTGTCGCTGAAGAACTACAACGCCTACGAAGAGGGTGACCAGCTCGAAGCCTACGACGTCACGGAAGTCGCTCGGAAGCTGTAAATGCCTGCCAACAAGGGGTTTTTGCGCCGGGACCGGATCTGCGAGCAGATCCGCCGCGAGCTCGCCGAGGTCATCCGCACCGAGCTGCGCGACCCGCGCGTGGGCATGGTCAGCCTGACCGAGGTGCATATCAGTGCCGACTACGCGCATGCCAAGGTGTACTTCAGCAGCCTGGCCGCTGGTGAGCAGCTGGACTCGGTTGTGCTCGGTTTGCAGAACGCGTCGGGTTTCCTGCGCGGCGAGTTGGGCAAGCGGATCAGCATCCACAGCACGCCGCAGCTGCATTTCATCTTCGACGAGTCGCTGGAACGCGGCGAGAAGATGTCCAAGCTGATCAGCGAGGCGGCGGCCATTTCGGATCAAACCGATCCTCCCGAACAGGCTTGACTACCCGCAAGAGCTGGCAGCGCGTCGATGGCGTCTTGCTCCTCGACAAGTCGCCGGGGATGACTTCGAACTCGGCGCTGCAAGCTGCCCGACGCCTGTTTTCAGCGGCCAAGGGAGGCCACACCGGCACCCTCGACCCCCTCGCCAGCGGCCTGCTGCCCCTTTGTTTCGGCGCCGCGACCAAGTTCGCGGTCGACCTGCTCGCCGCCGACAAGACCTACGAAGCCGATCTCCTCTTTGGCGTCACGACGGATACCGGTGACGCCGACGGCAGCGTCATCGAGCGTCGCCCGGTCGCTTTCGGCCGCGGCGAGCTCGAGCTCGCTCTGGTCGGCTTGCGCGGGCCGATTCGCCAGGTTCCGCCGATGTACTCGGCATTGAAGCGCGATGGCAAACCGCTGTACGAGCTCGCCCGCCAGGGAATTGAAGTCGAGCGCGAGGCACGCCAGGTGACGGTCCACGAGCTGCGCCTGCTGGACTTTTCCGGTGATCGTTGTCGTCTGCGGGTCGCCTGCAGCAAGGGCACCTATATCCGCAGCCTGGCCGAGGACCTGGGGCGATCGCTCGCCTGCGGCGCGCACTTGAC
>JGI24214J29971_1021767_pt1 | contig 11441 bp, 7 predicted proteins | sample EnhBio_Anaerobic_3_FD_29971 | JGI IMG/M metagenome (IMG submission 29971)
GCATGGACTCTTCTAACAATCTACGCAAAAGGTTGTATCAAAACCTACTCAATAAATAACCCAAACAAAACCATCTCCTAGGATCAGACTCTCATACCAAAAGTGCAATCCTCAAACCTAAAGTCGCATTATAAGCAATGAATACCACTGCCAAAGTCATGAGTCCTGTCTTTAATAAAGGAAAAATCATGCTATAAAATAGAATCAAATCACCATAAGTACCCAAAAAGATAGCTCCTATACCTGTTAAAGATAAAATCTCAAAATAAGGAAAAGCAATCATTGAGTAAGGAAAATTAAAGTCTAAAGCTAATTTAAAGCCACATGATATTTTTGCTTTTTATGAAGCTTTTCCATAAATGAGTGAAGATTTCTTTTACTTAAATAGAGTGACCCATCCTTATGACTATCAAATAGTTACATACAGTCAAAGGAATCCAATGTAGTACATGACAATTAGTTTCAAGGGAGTCACGTTGTATCATGAAAAGTAGGCATAATTTTTGACAAAATAAGAATGGTTGGCTGATTAAAAAATATATTTTTCTTTGCAAAAAATAGATTTTTTCAAGCAATACAAGATATCTAAGAATTTCACGATTTGGAAAAACAGAATGAGAAGACATTACATGAAATAAATGTCGAATCTTCTTCACTAAAATTTGTTTTTATCATACGATCATCCCAGACATTGTTTACTTGAAATACGAAGAGCGACAAATAATTTGAAAGATGATACATATTTTATGCCGACAAGCACCATAGAATCTTTATAACCTAATGAGTTTAAAAAGAACGCAGAAGAATATATCGAACATACCTTTGTATAAAAACTAAAATAAACGTAAAACATAATTGCTAATCATTTGGAGGAAGCAATCACAGAGTAAATAAAGAAGTTTAAACTTTAAAACAATATTAAAATCAATGATGTTGGAGACTATGATTAAAAATAACAAAAATAAGGATACGTTTACAGTCAATAAGCTATTTTAAGAAAACAGTACAAAAAGGTTAACAGACTGATTAAACTTGCTGATGGCATCTTAGTTTAATCCAAAATCTAGCTTCTCAATTAGTGCCTTCTCCAATTAGTCTAAAGAATCTAATAAGTCAACAACTCCGACTCTAAATCCGAATGGATTAAATGTACGGCTTAATTGGTTTAAAGTGAAAATTCTAACAACCCTATCAAAAAGATCCAATGGAATCCCACTGTCTAAGGTCTCAAAGATATCTTCAAAGATATTATCAATCTTGCAGTCACAAAAATGAGTGATATTCATTAAAAAATTGGATCAAGATAAAAGTTTCAAAAATACAGATCAGTCGAAGAAAACTAAAACCGAAAAGATGAAAAAAGAAACACTCTTAAGTACATTATTTAAGAATCTTCGTTCTACACCAGACTTATTAACCAAATTAACAGTTATCTTGAAGAGGAGTTCAAAAGGACAGAAAAACAATAAAATTAGCTTTCCAATTTTATTTCAATTTACACAAAGCATAAGTCTTTACCAGAAGTAAAATAAATTTTCAGGCTCCATTCAGCCGCAGAGTATATCCAGCTTGTAAGAGAATGGCGAGAAGATGATACAGAAATGCATTCCCTTCCAATGAACAAGAGTGGAGGGTTGTTAGTATTTGATTACTCCTCTCTAAGATCAGTCATTCATGACGTACCAAAGAAAACTTTGACATCATTTTTAGGCCAGTTACCTTAAGAAACGAAGAAAAAATATAACGATCTTGTGAGGTAAAGTTAGCTTCATCTTGAACAGATCAATAATTATCCAATTAACATGGAATAATTTGTATAATTTAATCAGGCAGTTAAAAAAGCAACTTCTGCGCTTGAAGACCTTATCGAAGGTTCCAAAGCTTTGATCCAAATGGTTGCTCTTATCGAATAAAATAAATCTCCAAGCAGCGACTTTAATAGAATAAATCCTAAAAAAGCAATATAAAATATCAGTAAATTAAAGGCTAAAGTGGATGAAAGTAATGCAAAATACGATCAAAGTTTATCGAAATTCAAAAAATAACTTGAAAGTCGAGTTTCTCGAGTCAAGACTAGTGCCAAATAATTATTAAGTAAGTTTGAAGTCATTCCTTTTGACAATATTTCCAGTCAAATCGGTCCTACTTTATAACGTCTTCATTAAATTTTTCCTTCAATTCAAAAGTCATAGTAAGAAGCTTTAGCGATTTAATAAATTGAATGGCAACTCTCTTTACCGACATCTGAACTCGATGAAATACACAGTCTTTACAAGAATTCGATCGATGTGAAAAATCTTTGGGAATGCAAATAAAAATGGAATGAACTTCTTCTGTAAATTTTCCATAAACATTACAAATAAATAAATTGTATAGAGTTAAAAAACAGATGGGAATAGTTCTCTAAAAGAAATACAGAGTTGTTAAAAACTCTGCCAGATAATGAAGTATTGAAAAAGTTAATTGGATAGATATCTTAATTCTAAAATTTACTTTAAATAATCGCTGCCTTAACTTCTCCCAATTTGTAAGAAAAATCGTGGAGATAAATTTCATAATATCTTGCCTATTAACTGAATATTGAGGATGAAAAAGCTTTGCCTTTTAGCAATCGAGATGACCCCTAATATACTGTCGAATGGCTTATCAACAAAAATATTTCTCTTTATAAAGAAAAAATTAGTTTTATTGTGCAAAAATCCTAAAAATAAAAATAACTTCAAGCAAGTTTAGCTGAGTTCAGGACTTTTATTTCCAGTATTGTGTTTGAAACTGTTACTAAAAAAAGAGAGGTCGTTTTAATTTAAAAAAATGAAACTCTCCATAAAAACATCAAATAAAAAATCTCAACTTTGTATTCTCTCATTCGTAATCAATATTCAGACAATCTAAAAAATTAAGCCGAAGTAATGATTAAACATTATGAGTATCTGGAAGAAATCATGGAAGGAATGTACACTTTTAGAGATGAATGGTAAAAATATGAACCATTTTTTGAAAATAATGCAGTTTCTTCAAAATTACTTACAAAATAGGTCAAATAATTCAGTTCATGGTAGCTTCAATGGAAAAAAATAATCAAGAGTATTACTAACGATCCCGCTTATTTTTATCGAAAAATATCCGATTAAACCTTAGGGGTCAATTGTTCTCGGGCGATGTTGAAAACAATTACAAAGGCAAATATGTTTTTAGATCTGGTAAAGAAGGGAATGGAGTAATTTTTGTAGAAAAAACGATCACAATTTCCACGTTATTGTCTTTTTACTGATTATGAACTTATCTCAATACTGTCAAAAATGGACAATCGTCATCTTATCGTACCTGAAATAATAATGATTCTTTATGACAATATAAAGTCAATCGAATACGATGAAGAATCAGGTGCCGTCTTATCTGTTAAAACCCAAAATGATGAAAGATTTCCATTATTTAAACAGTCAGCTTATAAAATGCAATCAGAAATGTAAGATTTACTGAAGATAACAGAAGACCAAATAAAAAAGTCAATGGCACATACAATAAGATCAACTTTCGGTAAATACATTGAAGAAGAAATTTCAAGATAATCTCTTTTGACTGAAAATCTTGTCCAAGTTGCTCTCCAAGTGGATTTCATTGCATGGGTCAGACTTGCCGAAGAAACCTATCTTATCAACTAACCAGTTGGTACCATGGATGATTGGTTGAACATTCAAGAACAACAAATAAAAGAAACTTCATTACTTATGAAAAATTCTTTATCGAAGGATTATTTCAAATATACTCAGTTTATGGTCCAATCAATCTATTTCCGATAAAAAACTATGTCTTTGAAGACCAATAATATTATAGACATCTCATTTTATGAATGGTAAAGAATTCCCAAAATGATAATGACAAACAATGACATTCATTTGAGACAACTTGAAAATAAAATTTCTTACAATTATGAACTTTTAAACCAAAAGTAAATCGTTGTGATTCAATCTTAAACCGAAAAAGTATGGATTAATCTTATAAGTGCGATTTCTAACAAATAAGGCAAGACTGTAATTGGATTAAGAGGCAATGATATTGAAACAGTTAAAGATTTGGCATTTTACGTTGGTCAAAGTATAAGATCAATACATTTTAGTGAAACTTGTAATATTAAAACTGTGTAAAAATTCTTGACTGGGTGCATGCATATCGGTTTCTGGATGCACTTTGCTCCCATAAAAAATCCTTAAATTTTATCATACATCGCCTACCATATAAATGCAAATAAAAGAGCAACAAACTTTTAATCGATGTCATCAACATTGCAATTAACGAAAACGACATCATTAAACAATTCTTTTTCAAACGCAGTCTTTTTGTTTTAATCTGGTGAAGAATTTGTTAGAAGCAATCTTATTGATAGTAAAAATTTCAGAAATGTAACTCTTCATAAACCTAATTAAAAACTAACAATCTCAATTCTTTGTGAAGCCTTGAAAATTCCTCAATAAATTGGCAATACTCTTATGAAAATTTGTGAATTTTGCAGATAAAGTTTCAAATTTTCAAAATCTATCACAACTGAGTTCTTAAAGAATACACTTAAATAAATAAAGGAGTCCTTTATATCAAAATTTTCTGAAAACGAAATTAAAGATTTGGATATTCTGAATTTCATTCCTTTTTATGTAATATCTTAAAGAATTTCAACTTATTTTAGCACTATCGACTATTAATTTTTCCATGCCTTTAAAACATCCTTTTTGCCAAACTACCAAACTCTTAAGGTTAAATTCAGCCATCGATTTTAACATCAAAACTCCAATGAAAATCACCCTGTATATAAATATTTGATATCATTACCTGATAAACAGTTCTTCTCAAAATAATTTATTCATCAAGCAATTAAGGCTTACGACACGTTAAACGATCATTCAAAATTAGGTTTAATACTCTCAGGATAAATTTTAAGTGGAAAATCTTAAATAATTTCTTTCATAGAATCAGTTTTAAGGTTTATAATGAAACATAAAGAAAAATAATTTCAAGTTTTTAAGCTTTATCCCAATGCTTACAAATCTGAAGAAATTATAAAGACTTACACTCAAGAAAAAAAAGATCGTTCATAAAAATTAGACAAATCCAATTAAGACTTAGGAATACTTCAAAGTTTCTTAGTAAGGTAAACACCATTCAAATGGATCATAATAGATGGAAGAATTTAAAAAGGGATATTTTAATTTTTAAATCATCAATTCTAAGAGACATTGGTCCCAAACTATGGACTTATTTCTAAGTAAAAAAGTAAAAAGGAAAATTTATAAAAGGTTAAAATTATAGTTGAAACTTTAAATTCTTGTGAATTTTCTCCTTCATCTTTTTATAATTACAGTCTATGTCACGTTTCCTCCTCTGCTAATCAAGTCGAGTCTTTGGTGAAGTCTTTCTTCTAAAAGAAAAAAGTCAAAAAATACTTGAAATCTTTAAGTGAAGAGTCATTCAGCTACATAGAGCAACAATTGATACTAAATTTGACAAAAGTAGAGCAAAAAGGAAATATTAAATCAAAATCGTTGTAGTTTATTTATCCTTTTGCTGATAACGAAATAGCTTTCAAATGTCTAAAATTAGTACAATCCATTTTTAAGCTGAACCAGGAGTCAATAAGATAAAAAGAAAAGAATATGAAGAAAACCATTTAGAAATTTGTGCATTGGTCCATATGTGTTATTTTACACCTTCATGTCTAAGTATAGAATCAGAGTAAACTCGAGAAAAGGTATGTTTAAGTGTGTAAATGTTAAAATATTTTTCATGAGTCAATCAATCAATATATAGTTTATCCTGGATCAGGTATTTAGGTGCATCTTATAAATGGTTTAAGAACCCAAAGCTCATTGTTTGAGATTCCTTAAAAAGGTATCGTCACATCGATAACGAATACTGACTTCAATGAATTTAATAACTTCATGAATCAAAGAGCCAATAAATTTTACGAGTAAATTAGTCTTTAAACGGTTTCAACAATAAGAGTCAATCATGAAGGGTCTAATCTTTTTAATTACTACTCTCAACTTTTTGCCTACTCAAATATTCCTATGGTCTTGACTGGCCCTGCAGGAACAGGAAAAAAATCTATCTTTTAACTCTACGCAAAGAATATTAAACACAGAGCTTTTGTTCATTCTATCAGATACAATCGTAATCAACCTTTGCTTGAAAACTTTTAAAAACACTTCAGAAAATACCATTCTTTAGAAGGAGTAGTTCTGAAATCACCTTTAATCACAAAGGATACTGTCATTTTAATTGATGACCTTAATCTTGTGTAAAGAGAAAAATAAACCCTTTAATTCTTTAGAATGCTCCTGAATGAAAATGGATTTGTCAATAAAAGTGGAAAAGTTAAGAAATTAACCGAGGGTAACAATAATTTCTCGATTCTCAGTAACCTAATTGATCCAGAAGAGAGTGTTGTCAGACTCTGTGCAAGATTGATGTTCTTCCAAACTTCTCAAAATTCTTCTTAGAAACTCACATCAATATTTGCACCTTTCCTAAAAGCATGGAGCAAGGCCAACAGTTTATAGGGGTAAGTAGACAGAATCTTTACCAGTTCAAATGGTGATACTTTACTTGATGCAACATTAAAAATATTTTAGTTTATGGAGGATGCATTCAAATCAAAAAAATCTCAAAAAGATTATTCACTTAACACTCTTCTCTTAAAACCTCGAATTGGGGATATTGGTAGAGTGCTGTCATGCATCTGCCTGACTCAAGATGCTAACAAAATGACGTTGGGTTATTATTCAGACCTTTGGGCCAATGAAATAATGAGAGTCTTTTAAGACAGATTAAGTCCCTCTCAAAAGGATATTTCTAAAAATTTAATGGATGTTGTTAGAAAATAATTTTTTTTGAAGTTTAAGGAAAACTTCCAATACAATCCAAAATAACTTTTCATTTTTTCAAGTTATTTAAGCGGTTAAAATAGATTTTACGAGAGAATGTACGACTTGTAAAATTTACAGCAAATGATTGAAAATGCTTATTAAAGTCAGACAATAACAGTTCCTGTAAAACTATTCTTTTCTTAATTGTTGAAATAAATTCTAAAGATTTACAGAGTGCTTGAGATTACTCATGGTCACATGATTTTGTTCCACATTAACAAAAACGTTCGTCATTATTTGATTGAACTTGCAAGTCAAGTAGCTTAAGCTCCATTGTTACACATGAAAAAGAACATATTGACTCCATAAAAAGATATCATTGCCATTTTAGAATACTAAGAAGACATCAGTATTTTTTAGGACTTGGACGATATCACTGAAGAACAAATTTATCAGTTCACATGTTTAGTGAACAAAAATAATTTTGATTTTGATTTAAAACCTTAAACAAGAGAGAAAATAAAAATAAAAATCACAAAATACTTGAGACAGCTTCTTAATGAAATTAGCATTGCAAAATAAAATATTTCCCAATCTCAAAAAAGTAATGTCAACACGAAAGACAAATAAAATCTTTACATTAATCAAAAGCTAGAATAAGACCTATAATCAACAATGCAAGAAATTATGATGAACAGTGTACACTTTTTATTCGGTGCTTCACCAATGAACCCAAAAACTAAAAAGTTAATTCTTAATGAAACTGATCTTGTGGGTAAAATGCATTTCAGTTTCTTTGACATCGCGGATTAATCAATGATGGAAATTTCCAAACAAATTCTTATCTTGGAGGATGAAAATTAAAGTATGGATTAATCTCAGAAGATTGAGAAAGTAAAACTGAGCCCTAAATAGCTTTAAAAGTAAGCTTAAATCATTATGAGCAAATGTCTCAAAATTTATAATTCTTTACCTGAACCTGAAAGAGACTTTAATGCCTTGCTTAATATCTGCGAAAATATCACAGCTGACAGGTAAAAGTTAAAATAGTAAACTNAAAATCATATCAAACAGTTAGAAAAATGCATTTAAAATTATAAAAAAGCACTTTAATTAATCTCTTAAAATTAAACTAAATTAGAAAAATCTATCAACTAACTTTAGGAAATCAAGAAGTAACAATCTTTTTTATCATAAAAACTTTAACAGAAAACAAATGAAATCAACGAAATTCAACTCAACATTAATTAGAATGAAGAAGGAACACATGAAAATTCATAGAAAAAACTTCTTCTTTAACAGAAAAATCAGTAACTTTAAGCAGTAGAAAATTAACTCAGAGAAATTAAGATGAAGAAAGATAAAAATGATGTTTAAACAAGATAAGCTCGAAAAATGATCCAACTTTCAAGAGATTATATCGAAATAGTCATGGACCTTTCTTAAGTTTAGAAAAAGTTGCAATACCAAAAGTAAATCTTTGAAAACATTTAAAACATTTTAATTCTTTGGTGGTCCATGATTATCTTCTCGAGTAACAAGGATACTTAAGAAATAATTGTACAATTAAATCAATGGATTTAACTTATTGGCTTTAAAAGTAGTCATCAAATTAAGCATTGTTAAGACATTATGTCAATGTTTGAAATAATAATTGCACCTCTATCCATTGCCATACCCGCTTTAGGTTCTATAAGTTCGTAGAATAAATTTAGAGTTCTCATTTTAATGTACATTATTTACAGACATTCTGAAACAACTTCTTAAAACAGAATTACAACATTGTATGATCCTTCTAAAGTCTTTGCCTCAATCTTGAAATTTTTCCCCATTGAATCCTAACTTGGTAATTTTACTTTCGCCCAAACTATTCATAAGTATGATGAAGATTTCTGGGCTTAAATTTAAAAACATAAAAGAGGACTCATATTCTTAGATCAGTCCATAGATTAAAGACAGAAAAAATAAATCTAATCTCACATGATCAAGAGGAGACTTTTCCAACTCAATAGGTTTATCTCTTTAGTGGATAAAAAATAAAAAGCAGATGTTTCTTTTATCTTTGAAAAAGATTACTTCATCAATTATTTGAAACTACTTTCAATGTTAACGGATGATACAAGTGCAGCTCTCGAACTTATTCAAATTAGAGAAGACTACATCAAAGAAACCAGAAAATTGAAAGAAATGAAAAAGAATCTCAGGAGTAAACTCGCAGATATAGAATTTGAAATGTAAACTGATACTGAAGAACTGAGTCGATACCAAAGAGATATTGGCTTGTTAGAAAGTAAAATTTCTTAGCATTAAGTCAAGGTCAGTCTCAAAAATCTCAAAGTTACTGAAGAAAGAATAATTATCAAAATCATCGATTAGCTTCATAAGAACCTTAACCTCAAATCAAATAATCTTAAAAACAATCCTTATGATGTGTTTAATCTGCATACAATATAAAAGCTTTACAGAACAATAAGAGAAAATGTTCTGAGATATGTCAGCGATTTAAGAGAAAAAACTGAAGCTTTGTAGAAAAAGAATTTACTTTAGATGCCTGTACCAAAAGTTCAAGTTTAAAGAAAGAGTATTCGACCTTCAATGAACGCGATTTAGATTCCATCTCAATTTATAGAGTCATTATCGAAAAGCCAGTTTGAGTTTTCAAAAGAATAGCAAGAAAAGGTGGATGTAATGATATAAAAGTTAATAAAAGACAATTTTAGTGAGGAAAGAAAAGTTGAAAAGAGAGATTTGTTCAATGTTGACTTTTTGAGTTTGTAAATATTGTCTAGGGTACCAATCGTGGTAGTATAAAACAGCCTTCCAAACCAATTTTTGATAAGCAGAGATAACAAACCAATAAATTTACTATACAGCAGTTTTTCAAATGTAGTATTATAGCCAATAACGAGTAATTCTAATGAAGAGAGAACTACATTAAACAACAAGGTATTCCTTTTCTACAATGATGAGTTACACTGCAATGCTTTAATTTAGCTGGTTAATAAATACCTTGATGATTTCCATTCAACGGATAAAAAACATTGCATTTATCTCTTTACTAACATGCCTTTAAATCTTCTTGTTGAGGGCTAAAATAAGCAGGGATCCAATTACAAAATCTTTTATTGCTAAAAAGATAAAGTGTAAAAAACCCCATTGTCTGAAGTAAATTTACCACTTAATTAAAAATCCACTAAAACTTAAATTTACATCAAAACTATCGAACATCTCACTTCTTCCAAATTATACAATTAATCTTAAATTTAAAAATACAGCTAATTTTTGCTATCAAAAGTCCCTCCAAATATTGATCAATCTCTCTCCTTATCTAAAACAGAGCTTAAAAATTACTTTCTTGATGTAAGTTTAGGATTCAGTAACGAATAAACTCTCATATAAAGAATTTTGAATGACCAAATCACTCTTCAAGACATCAACTTGTTCATTTAAAAATATCATATCGATGATTTCCATAATAAAGCCAGAAAAACTTAATAATGCTTTAAAAATACAGTTGAAAAAGAGATATAATTGGGTCATTTCGAGCTAAAAGCTTAATTTACATCCTAAACATTTGAATAAATCTCATAAGAACTCCCAAATATCTTTAATTTGTCTTAATTCTTAGTTCCCTTATCCAAAGACAATTTATCTTTCGAATTTTAAAACTTAGCCAAACTATTCAATCAAAAACTTAAAAAGGTTAAATCTTTACTTCAGAAAAATCTTAAAGCTTATACTCTTAGTTCAAATAGATTGTCAGATTCATACTTTTAGCAAGGACTTTACCTTCTGCCAACTTCTAATTATATCAGAGACCTTAATAAATAATATAGAACAATCAAGAAAATACTTATTCAGAATGGTCTGCTTGGTGGGTCATCATCGTCAATGGCTAAAATCGTCTCTACAAAGGGTTTAGGTACTCATATAAATCCAGATTCTTCTAAACATGGCATGTTTTTAGACCAATATTATTTCAATATGAGGATTTTGAATGAATTTAAAGTAAGAGCATGCAAAAAACTTAAAATCAATTACTCTCGATTGGGACTCTTATTTATCGTTTAAAGAAAATCCTAAACTCTGACCTACTCGACATCCATATAAAAACTTATCACAAACACATCCCCTTAAATTCTCTTGTCATTCAATGCTGAATTGATTAATGCCCAATTAAAGAATTCTACGCCTTTAGTACGTGAAGAAAAAGAACCATCCAGAGTACTTCATCATGCAAAGAAAGAATAAAGCAAAATACTTCGTTTATTAGTAATTCCTTATGATTTGAACTCATTTACAGATACACAAAATTATTTCAATTTAGCACTTCCAACAAATTAGTTCAATATGTCAATGAAAAAGAAAACTATATTTGGATAAACCATTTTGAAAAAAGAAGAAACGATGAAGGAAAAACTAATAGTTGAAACATTAAAATTGAAACTATTTTTGAGTTCTTAGCAAAAATAGGAAGGAAAAATCAATTGTCATTAAAAATAGTTGGGAGTCATTGAAATACCGTCAAATTAGGTCTTCATAGAGCATCAAGGAATTCTAGTTCCTTTAGTAGAAATATGCAAT
>JGI24214J29971_1015918_pt1 | contig 11323 bp, 1 predicted proteins | sample EnhBio_Anaerobic_3_FD_29971 | JGI IMG/M metagenome (IMG submission 29971)
GTAAAGTCAGTCTATAATAAAGATATATATATAAGAAATAACAACTAGAAGATATATATATCTATAATATATTTAGAGCTAAACCTACTAAAAAATAAAATAGGCATAGAAATAAAAAATAAAATGGCGAATTCGTAGTAATGCTGAAGACATTTCGTTTTTTTCGTTCGTTCCTATCAACAACAACAACAACAACATCATCATCATCGTTATCATTAGCGACTCTCACAAGAAGAGATCATCAATGACAATAAGACGATACCCTACTACTAATAATAGAATTCAATAAACAGAGAAGAAACAAAACATACAAAAGAGAGAAAAAAACAATCTTTCAAAAAAATTAGATTAGAAAGAAATAAAAGAGAAAATTGAAAAGATTGGAAATTGAATTATATTGAGAAAATAAATAGAATAGAGACCATAGAAGAAAAAAAACAAAACATAAATATATAAAAATGTCAAACGAACAAGAACAACAACAACAAATAAGCTCGTCGTTCTCATCACCCGAGTTCCTAGCCTCGAAACAAGAACAACAACACGAAGAAGAGGAGACTTATACTAGCGGCATTGAATCGAGTCCCGCTTCGACGAGCACGGCCGCAACGACCACGAAAATGGTCAAATCGGCCACTGGAATCACAACGACAACGACAACGACACAAAACCGAGTAGCAAACACAACAACACGCGACTCGGGCTTCGGCGACTCGATAGCCGAAGACACATCGGCCTCGTCGACGTCGACATCGGCGCGCAACCTCGGTCGCACCGAGCACGGCATCGAGGTCATCTCGAGCGACCCGAACAGCACGGACATAGTGCTCACCACAAAGGTCTTTCCGGGCGAGAAGAGCAAACTAAAGTCGGTCGAGGAGGACATCGACGTCGTGAGCCCGTCCTCGGCTAATCCAGATGACGAGAAAGAGTTCATAACCATTGTTAAAACCACAAAGATGACGACAAAAGTAAAGCAAGTAAAACCGAACTCGAACGGTTCCGGAAAGAAGAACAAAAAGAAGGGTAAGAAAAATCAACAACAGCAGCAAGCGAACACAAGTGTTGAGACCAGCGAGACAACAAATAACACAGCAGTGACGGCCAACTCGGACGAAGACCGAACTAGTAATATAAGCAGTAGTAAAGACGAGGATGAAGAGATGGCGACTGCTGGCGAGGAGGAGAAACTCGAGTCGGCGATTAAAGTCGATATAAATAAGGCCACGGATGAGTTTGTCTTTCAGCCGGTTGCAGAAGCGGCAGCGGCGGCCGAGGCGGCTGCAATTGAGGCGATTGGAGAGGCGCTCAATCAACAAGATCTTCTCAACTCGACGGCGCTCGACTCCGAGGAGATTCTCTCCGACTATTCGTCTACTCTCGTGCAGCAGACGACAACGACAGTGCAAATAAACGGCGGACCGATTATCGAGCAGAGCACGATTGTCATCTCTCATCCGCCACCCGACTCGATTAATGAGCTAGTTAATGTTAGTGATGTTCTCAGTGATGTCACGCATTCGTTGATGAATCAGGCTCAAGTCGAAGCTGAGGCTATTGCTGCTGCGGCTGCCACTGCTGTTGCTCCATCTACTTCTGCTGCTGCTAAAGTAGACTCCACTAAAAAAGAGAAAGAGGGTAAAAAGAAGCCTCACCGATTCAACCTATTCGCTCGCTTCAAGAACCGTTCCAAGTCACGCGGCAAAGAAACGGACGAGAACAAAAAGGCAGAAGGTTCGCCAAGCAACAAACGCAAACTCGACACGAGCCAAACAAGATCATCTCAACAACAACAATCGGAACAAGCACAACAACCGCAACAAGCGAACAAACAGCTCAAAACAGAGGCGACGAGTTCGGCCTCGTCGACCTACCGTCGCACAGTGCTGCTTAGCGACGAAGAGAAGGACAGTATCCTGTACGAGAAGCCCGAGTGCGTCGAGCTCATCCTCGGCGAGCTCATCGAATTCTCTCGCCAGGACGAGAACATCGAGAGCTTCGCCGACGTGCCGCTAACCACCGACATGGGATTTCTTACTCGACAGCTCTGTCCAATGATCTCGCGAGCACTCGATCTACTGCGACACGATCGCGTCGAGTCGTTCGAGCATCTAGCCGAGCAGTTGCGTGTCGAGTATGACGAGAAGATTCGAAAGAGGCGTGTTCTCGATCAGCCTAAGATTAACATCATCTTTAATACGTTCCTAAAGGATGCTATTCTCAATGAGCGCATTCTAAAGGACATTAAGGTCGACAAGTCTCGAAGACCGCACGAAGAGCAAATCGAGTTTGACTCAAACGCAGCGACGAGTCTCAAATGGCTGCGTCGATTCTCAGGGGTTGGCTCGAGCGGCATAGGCGAAGCGGGCCGCCGAGGATCGAGCGACCGCCAACTCGGCGTCAAGCTCAACGAGAAGCTCAAGCTGAACATCGACGAGAAGGAGATGCGCGAGCAGATCGAGAAGCAGCTGAACGCACCCGACGAGGAGAACTTCGACGTGTCGACAAACAACAAAATCACAACAATTACGACGACAACCACTAAAACGAGCACACAAGTCGATGAGAATGAGGCCATCGAGAAAATTAGCCGAAGCGTTGTGACCAAAACCACAACGACCACGATTAACGGCGGACTTGAGGCACCGAATTGCGGTGTTACTCCGCCGCCGACGCCTCAAAACGAGTCGAATAGCGATCAACAGAGTGTGGCTGTTGAGAGCAAAGTCGACCCGGCGCTCATTGAACGAGTCGAGGGAGAAAAGGTCTACTTGAAGACCGTCAAAGAGCCGCCGATTGTGTTTTTGTCCGATTTCGAGACCGATAATAAGATTGCTCAGGCTAAGAAGATTGACACTACTCAACCGACTGTTAGTGCTTCTGAAGCTCAACCAACTACTAGCGCTGAAGCTGCTGTTGCTAATCTTAAAAAGGGTGAAGAAGTCAACGCCCAAAATCAAGGCAAATCGAAGAAGAAGAGCGGAAAGTCGAAGAGTGCATTCTCATGTTTGTCATGCGCCGGTGGCGGCCAGGCGAAATTCGACGACGAAGAGAAGCCAGTGAAGAGCAAAAAAGAGGAGAAAAAAGAGAAAAAAGAGAAAATAGAAGAGACTGCTGAGAAAAAAGAGGTTGCACAGAAAACCACCACCAGTCCAGAAGTAATAACTGCAGAAGAGCAGAAACCAGCCGTTACTGCTACTACTACTACTACAGAAACTATCACCAAAACCAAAACCGAAGAACACGAGACAGAAGAGAAATCGTCGAAAAAGAAGACGAAAAAACCAAAAACCACCACGAAGACAACGACGACTACAACCGAAACAGTTGAAACCACGTCGCCTAAGACGAAATCAAAGTCGGTTGTCGAAACCAAAGTAACTAGTCCAGCTCCGATCGAGACTAATCTAGCCAATCTGAATTCACCTGAAAAGTTTGTCGATATACCAACTGTTATTACATTGGATATTCAGACATCGCCAATTGAGGAGAAAAAAGAGCCCTCAGTAAAAGAGAAGAAAGGCAAGAAGCCGAAGAAGTCATCAGCGAAAACGACGACGAGTGTACCGGTGACAACAAACGTCGTCACTGAGACCAAAGTAGTAACAACAGAGGAGCAACCAGCAGTAGTTGAAACAGAAACAAAACCAGAACAAAAAGACCAGACAGAGAAAACCGCTGAAGAGACAAGTAGCGAGAGACAACTCGTCTTGGACTCGACTAAATTCATCTCGCTAGACACGGAAGAAGCCGTCGTAGCGCCGACTAGCGAACCTTCGGAGGTTCAAGTCGAGAAAGTCGAACTCGTTAGCACCGAGGTAATCGAGAAGGAGGAGATCGAGAGTGATGAGACGAAACCGCCAGTTGTGGTCGTCGAAACTCAGACCCCCGAGAACGAGAAGGAGAAGCAGCAGCAGCCCGTTGCGGTCACTCTATTGCAGCCTGACGAGGGACCTATTACTCCACCAACTACTCCTGAGCTCAAGGCCAAGAAAGCACTTGAAAACAGTAGTAAGAAATCCGAAGACGAAAATGAAGAAAAACCGCAGCTAAAAAGCACTACAGATGAATCAGAGAAAGCGGCTGCTTCGGAATCAACAACAATGGAAAGTCAACAACAACAACAAAACGACGAAACACAACAGAAGAAACAACTAATGCGACCAGGAACCGAAACCCAACACTCGACAACAACCGAGCTAACAATCGCACACGTAAACACACCAGAAGGCGAACTTCTATTCGAGTCGCCTCCGTCGTCGCCGGCAAAAGGCGGCCTTGTGGTCACAGCGTCGCCCAAGACGAACCTCAAGACCACGTCGACCGATATCACTCGAATCGAGATCAACACAGAGACGAAGAGTGAGAGCAATGCGGATGTGGTCACCAAGACGGTGATTATCAAGAAGAACACGATCGAAACGACTTTCGAGAATGTCGATGAGGCTATTGGCGCTGTTGCCGCTGCCTCGAATAAGCATCAGACATCGGTTTTGGAGACTGTGGACGATGTAAATGCCACTCTGGACGATGTCAAGAAGCGGCTCGAAGTCATCGAGTTCAATTTCCCCTCTCATAAACCCACTGATGGCGCTCCCACTGCCTCCACTGAGTTACAGTCTCCTCCGGCTGTTGCTGCCCCTTCAACTGCTACTAAGACCGACCAAAAAGATGGCGGCGACAAAGACAAAAAGAAGAAAGAAAAGCCGAAAAAGGAGAAAAAGATCAAAGTGAAGCCAGACGACGCGGTGAAGATCTCGTGTTTCTCGTGCAAGTCTCGCAAAGCCCGTCAAGAGAAAGAGAAACAAGAGAAGGAGAAGGAGAAGGAGAAGGAGAAGGATAAAGAGCAGCAGCCTCAATTGGAGCTCAAAATCGAAGTGCCCAAGTCAAAACCGATCGACGCGTCGCTGTTCCAAGGCCTCGACAACAACGTCATTATTCGCAAAGACACAGCTCAACCCGATCAATCCACCGAGGTTATTACTATTACCAGAGTCGGTCCTCCATCGCCCGATCAGAAAGGTGAGGAGGAGGAGAAGACCAAGAAATCATCGATTGAGTCGTCTGCCGAACAGACGCCTCTAAATGAGGAAAATAAGCAAACTGAAACGGCGGTTATAACTTCCACTATTGAAGTCAATCAGGATCAAACCGCTGCGACTACCGCCTCTATGATTGGCTCGACGTCGTTAGATGGAGCGGTTAGTTTGAGTTTGACCCCGAAACTCGACGAAGAACCGACTAAAGTCGAGGAAGAGCAATCACAACAACCGCAACCAGAAGCTGAAGTCGAACAAGAACAAGAGCAAGCTAAAGTAGAGGTTGAAGAAGTGAAAGAAGAGCCGATTGCTGTTAAAGAAGAGGTCGATGTTAAAATCGAAACCCCTGTTATTGAGGCTCAAATCACTGATGTTGATATTAAGGTCGAAACGGCCGTACCAGAGCCACCGGTATCGGTCGAAGTTTTACCTGTTCTAACCCCGGTAGTCGAGGTTAAACTTGCTGAAGAGAAGAAACCTGCTGTTGCTCAAGAGGCCGAGAAAAAGGCCGAGAAAGAGAAGAAGCAGAAGAGCAAAAAGAAGCCTATTTCGTGCTCTTGTTTCAGCGGCAAACAACATAAAGATAAGAGGGTCGACAAGGAAAAAGCGCCAACTGCTAAACCCGCTGTTGAAACCGAAGCTAAAGCAAAGAGCGACGAAAAAGTGGTAGCGGGCGAAGAAAAAGGAGCAAAAACAACAGCTGTTGAAGTAGTACTTCCGCCATCGGATTGGTCGATCGGCCTAGACCGAGGCGCAGACGAAAAGGTCAAGAGGAAAGACCCGGAGATAGCAATAGCAACGAAACCGGCAATAATTGAAGCCTCACTCACCAAAGAAGTCAAAACCGAGCCGCCGGCGGTTGAAATCGAGGTCCCATCAGTAATCGACATGCCTCTACTCGCCGTGATCGACACGAGCGGTGCAGCGACCAAGGCACAAAAAGAGGAGAGTCTCAGCAAGCAGCTGACGATCGACTCGCCTGGCGCTATCATAAAGATTGATCGACAGCCCGATCATGCTGTTATTCCCATCGTTGTTGCTACTACCACTACTACTACCACCAAAACGGCTGTTTCTCCCAAAGCCGAAGATGAAAAGGCTACTGCTCAGGCATCGACAGCTGTTGAGGTCAGCAAATCGGACAGCAAGAAGAAGGGAAAGAAGGAAAAGGAGGTCAAACATAAGAAGACTAGTCCTATTGATTTGCCGCTCATTGATATTCTTGTCCCTAAACCAAAAACGCAAACGAGCGAAGACGAGAAGAAGTCATCAAAGAAAGATAAGAAACAAAAGAAAGAGAAGAAAGACAAATCTAAATCTACTACAGAGAAAAAGGATGAACATCAACAACCATTGGCCAAATTAGAGCCAAGACCGATCGAAATCTTCATAACCTCACCACCAGACATAATCGTGGAAAAAACGGCAACCAAAGAAGAAGAAAAAGCCGTTGTCGAAGTGGTCGAGGAAACTAAACAACAACCAGAATCCGAAACCGAAGTGGTCGAAAAACCAATCGTGGAAGAACCAGAGCCAGTCAAACAAGAAGAAGAACAACAACAAGCAGTCGGAGAACCAGTGGTCATAACCGAATTAACCACAGAAGAGCAATTACCGAAAATCGAACCGACAAAAGAAGGAGAGGAAGAATCGACTTCGGAATGCCGAGTCGAAACATTGACAGTAGAGGCTAAAGAGCCCGATGTTGTCACTGAAATGATAATCGAGCCTCCGCAAGAGCCCGAAATCACTGTCGAACCGCCGTCTGAAGTGACCATCGAAACGGTCGAAAAGCAAACTGCAGATGAATTCAAATGGGAGAATCTGGTAACAACGACTAGTGAAACAGTAGTCGATGTGCCGCCACTCGATATCCAAGTGCCAGATCTCTCGATCAGCGTCGAAACGCCGTCAAAAGACGAGGATAAAAAGGCCGATATCGTCCTAGAACCAGTCGCTTCTATACAAGAGGAAGTGGGCGGTGAAACGACCGTTCGTTTGCCTCAAGCTCTCGCTGCTGAGCTCCCAGCAGTCGAGGTTAAAGTTGTCACTCCCAAAAAGGAAAAGACCAGTCATACTGGGTTCTTTGATATGCCGATTATTGATATTTTGGTGCCTAAGGAGAAAAAGGAGAAAAAACAGGCAGAGAAGAAACCGGTCGATGAGAAAAAAGAGAAAAAGACCAAGAAGGATAAACAAAAGAAGGAGAAGGTCATCGAAGTGAAAACTGCTCCGGTTGTTGTCGCCGCAGAAACGACGGCTACTCAACAGAATGTTTATATCGATGTACCGATTGTTGATTTGATTACACCGCCAGAAGTTCAGGTCACCGAAAAACCAAAGAGCGCCGATGTTGAGAAACAACCACAATCACCTAAAGATGCCAAGAAGAAGAAAGAGAAAAAGGTGAAAGTGAAGGTAGAAAAAGAAAAAGCAGTGGCAAAGAAGCCCGAAAAAGAAGAAGAACACAAAGAGAAAGAAAAAACTGCCTCTCCAGAAACGACGAAAAAGAAGCCCAACACAACACTAATCGACATGCCGCTAGTCGACATCCTAGCACCGTCGAAGATCAAGAAACACGAGAAGAGAGCAGCCGAGGGCGAAGTAGCCATCGAAGGCACTTCAGCGGCTGTCAACGACGAGCCAAAAGTGTCGTGCTTCTCTTGCAAGGCGCGAAAAGCGAAAGCGGCCGCTGCTCAAAAGAAAGAGAAACCAGAGTCGAAAAAGAAGTCGCAAAAGTCCATAACTAAAGTGGATATATCGGCACCGGTTAGTACTCCGGAACAACCGGTTGCGGCTGTAACTGTTACTACACCCGTTGTTGAAGTGCCCGTTGAGCCTGCCGTCGATATCGAGCTGGCAAAGAGCCGTATCGAGGAGCAGATCGCTGAGGCTGTTGCTGATGTTGCTGTTGGAATCAACGAAGCCACAGACCAATCGATAAAAGTCGAAGTCGAAGCCGAAGTGCCACCAGTGAACATCGAAATCGAAGAGGTTAAAAAATCATCGGATGAGGAAAAAGCAGCCGAAGAAGAGCCACCTAAAGAAGAGGCGGCTGAAAAAGAGACGACCGAAAAAGAGGCGGAAAAAGTCGAAGAAGAGCCGACTCCAATCGAAATAAAACCCGAAGAGACTCAAATCGTCGCTGCCATCGAACCAATAATCGTCGAAGAGCACACAAACACGCTAATCGTTAAAGAAACAACCACAATAACGACAACAACAACCACACACGAAGAATCATCATCGAACGCGGCCACAACAACCGAACAAGTCACAACCACTCACGTGGAATCGGAATCGCCACGAGAAGAGCTCAATATAACCCAGGTGTTGATCGACGAACAACACCAGCAAAAACCGGCTTTAGAGATAGTCGAAGTCGATTTGGCCCCGAAAGAAATCCCTATCGTAGAAGAGGTTAAACCGGTCGTCGTGGCTGCAGTCGAAACAGCTCCGAAATCGGTCGATATACCGCTGTTTAATGTCAATATCGAGACCGAGAAGACCGAAAAGACGACTAAGAAGAAGACTAAGGAGGTCAAAGTCAAAGAGGCTAAAACAGCCAAAAAGGAAAAACAACCGGTCGAAGCAGCGGCCGCCGAGAAAAAGGAGAAGAAATCGTCGTCGGTGATTTCGTGCTTTTCTTGCAAGTCTCGTAAAGCTAAACAAGACGCAGCAGCGGCTAAAAAAGAGGCCGAGAAACCGGCGGCCGAAGAAGCCAAACCTGTTGTTGAGAATATCTATACTCCAGCATCACCAGTGATTTCAGCAAGCTCAAAAATCCCGAAACTAGACACGGAACTATTCAAAGGTCTAGACCGACCAGTCGGCGCCGAACTCACAATCAAAACGCCAACACCAAGCGAACGAGTCAAGAAAGACGTCGAAGTGGTGGTGGAAAAAGTGATCGAACAAGTAGTCGAACAAGTCGACGAAGCCAAAGAGAAATCGGCCGCGACCACAGTTGAAATGACAGTCGAAAAGCCGCTCGAAATAAGCGTGACCGCACCGGTAGTCCACATCGACGTGCAGCCGCCCAAACAAGAGGCGACATCAACGTCGACATCGCCCAAAAAAGACCATCACATTCACATCCATGCGCCAAAGATCCCGTGTATCTCGTGCACTGGCGAGAAAGAAGAGAAAGATAAACCCGAGGGAAAAGAGACCGAGCCGCCGACTGTTAAACCGGCCGATGAAAGTGTCTTGTCGCCGCCATTAGTCGACGGCGTCGTTGTTGACATCACCACCCCTCCCAAAAAGCCGCCTCGAGGTCATTTAGTCGATGACGACAAAGCCGCCCCTATCGAGCATATTCACCTCGAAACTACTGCTCCACATGTTCAGGATACCGTTCTTCTACCTTCTGTAGTCGTCGCTACTACTAGTTCTCAAAAAGAAAAAGAGCCAACCGAGACAACAAAGACAACAACAAAAACAAGCACAAAGAAATCGCAAAAGACATCAGAAGGTCCGAAAACAAGCATTCTAGACCTACCAATAATCGATATCCTGGTTCCAAAAGAGAAGAAAGACAAAAAGGAGAAGAAAACGAAGGAGAAAAAGGAGAAAAAATCGACGTCGAAAAAGAGCGAGGAAAAAGAGAAAGAGGAAATGACCAAAAAAGCGTCGTCGTCCGACAAGAAAACCGAAGAGCTCAAAGTAGTGACGACAACAACGAGCACTACTAAAACGACCTCTCGCGAAGTCGACGCGTCGCTTTTCCGCGGCCTCGACCCGGAGCGAATCAACGCCGACTTGAGCGACAAGTACAAGAGCCTCGAGGTCAAGGGCTCCGGCGCTGTCGAGCTCAATCAACCCGAGGTTGAGATATTCGTCGAGAAGACTACTCTGCTTGCCGAATCGGTGCCTCTAGCTGTTGTCGCTGTCGAAGAGGAGAAAAAGGAACAGCAGAAAGAGAAGAAGGAACATCATAAACATCATCATCATCATGAGAAGAAGAAGGACGAACCTGTGATCATTGATTTCCCAACTATCATCGATATTGAACGCCCAAGAGAGAAATTCGAGTACAAGTCACCAGGAAAGCCGTTGCCGCACAAAGACCCGACTCAGAACGCTAAAATCGGCATGCACAAGATCGGCGACGAAGAACCAGTGATTGTGGCCGCCAGACCGACAACATCAGCCGCCGTTACAACAACAACAACCGTACAAAAGACGACGACGACAATCGAACTGCCGACATCGGTAGCAGTCGATGTATCAGCAGCAACAGCAGCTAAGAAGCCGCCAAGTGACGGCACGGTGAAGAAACTAAGCGCCGAAGAGCGCAAATTGCTCAAATCGAAGCAATCCGACGCCATCGAGTACTTGAAGAGCCGATCCGGATTCAAACTCGACGCTTTGGAGAAGAGGTCTGCTCCGGCTACGAATACCAAGAAAGAACTCAAGGCTAGAGAGAAACAAGCCGATAAAGTGTTCAAACGAGCAACCAAAGTATTGAGCAAAGATCGCTCGAAGCCACTAACCTACACATCACTTCGAAAGAAGCTCGAGAAGTCCGTTAGCAAACCGAACGCATCGGACCTCAACAGACAACTAGATCAGATCCAACAAGAGATCGAATCGGGCACACTGATATCAACACTTCGAACGGGAGTGTCAACCGATAAGAAACAGCAACAACAATCGACAACAAGCCAAAAGTCACCGGCAGCGGCAACAACAACATTAAACACGGCATCAATCGACCAACAGGCAGTAACATCGCAATCGACAACAGCTGCGGCGGCGACGGAGGCAGAGACGGACGGATCGACCGAACCGGGCGTTTTGCGCCGCTTCCCGAGCCTCACGTGGCGACAGGCGAACGAGCGCGCTCGTATCCTCTTCTACAAGGGCCGCACACCTTCTATCCACTACAACGAGAAACGCGACTCGTTCCGCGTCTCAATGCTCGCCGAAGTAATCAAGGACGGCCAGCACAAGGTCGCCGAAGTACCCGTCACCGACGACGATGTTCGACGCCTTCTCAACTCGTTCGGTCTGTACTGGGACGGCGAGAGCATTTCGTTGTTGGCTAAGAGTGACGAGATCTTCACCTCGGCTCAACAGGAAGCGTTCGATTTCATTCTAAGTGGTGCCGCTGCTGCTGCTGCGGCTACCACCACTTCTGAGGCTGAAAAACCTACCGACACAGCCGAAGAAAAGAAGGAGACCGAAACCGAAACCGAAACGAAAGATCAGGACGTCAAGATAACTCTCATCGCTTAATCTAATATAAATCCAATATATATATATCTTGTTTTTAGTTCCTC
>JGI24214J29971_1001278_pt1 | contig 11279 bp, 9 predicted proteins | sample EnhBio_Anaerobic_3_FD_29971 | JGI IMG/M metagenome (IMG submission 29971)
TGATGGCCGGTTGCGCCGCCCGACAGGAGAAAAAACAAGCGACCATGGCTTCGTTGCGGCGACGAATCGCCGAACTCGAAGCCATGCTCCCTGCTGCTGCGCGAGGCTGACATGTCGAACGCCATCGTCTGTCAGAACATCCGCGTCAGCGGAGTGGTTCAGGGAGTCGGCTTTCGCCCCTTCGTCTGGCGGCTGGCCAGGGAACTGGGCCTCGCCGGCTGGGTTCGCAACGACTCGCGCGGGGTCGAGATCGAGGTGCGCGGCGCGGCCGCCAAGGTGAGAAGTCTCACCGAACGGCTGGAACAGGAGGCGCCGCCGCTGGCCCGCATCAATTCGGTAGTCTCCCGCGAGACGGCCCCGGCCTACCCTGGCAACGATTTCGTGATCATCGACAGCCGCAGTGGTCGGGCGGCGACGATGATCGGGCACGACACGGCCGTCTGCCGCGACTGCCTGACGGAAATGTTCGACCCGGGCAACCGGCGCTGGCGCTATGCCTTCACCAATTGCACCAACTGCGGACCACGCTACACGATCAGCCGTGGCCTGCCCTACGACCGGGTGCGTACCAGCCTCAAGCCCTTCGCCTTGTGCCCCAAGTGTCAGTGCGAGTATCGGCGACCCGAAGACCGGCGCTTCCACGCCGAGGCCAATTGCTGTCCGAAATGCGGCCCGCAGCTTTTCCTTCTCGATGCCGAAGGGCACCGGCTCGCCGACGACCCGATCACCGGCGCACTGGCCCTGCTGCAGCAGGGCAAGATCGTCGCCATCAAGGGGCTGGGAGGCTTCCATCTGGCTTGCGACGCACGCAACGCGGTGGCGGTTGCCGTCCTGCGCGAGCGCAAGCAGCGCGACGAGAAGCCTTTTGTCGTGATGCTGGCCAACGCTCCGTCGGCCGCTCGGCTGGTGCAGATGGGAATCGGCGAACCGGGATTGATGACGCTGCCGACACGCCCGGCGATCCTGCTGCGCAAGCGCGGCAGCTGCGACGAGGCGTTGCCCGGGGTAGCGCCGGGACTGGCCTGGCTCGGTGTCATGCTGCCATACACGCCGTTGCAGTTCCTGCTCTTTCACGAAGCGGCGAAGCGCCCGGCCGGTCTCGGCTGGCTGGAACGGTCGCAGGATTTGGCGCTGGTGATGACCAGCGCCAATCCCGGTGGCGAGCCGCTGGTGATCGGCAACAGCGAAGCCTTGCTGCGCCTGTACGGAATCGCCGACGCTTTCCTGATGCATGACCGCGACATCGTCACCCGCTGCGACGACAGCGTCGCACGAATCACCACCGGCGGTCTGCAGTTCATCCGTCGTGCCCGTGGGTATACGCCGCGGGCGATCAAGATGCCGGTCTCCGGTCCCTCGGTGCTGGCTGTCGGTGCCTGGTTCAAGAACACGATCTGCGTCACTCGCGGCGACGAGGCTTTCGTTTCGCAGCACGTTGGCGATCTCGACAATGCCTCGGTGTGCAATTTCCTCGAGGAATGTGTCGAGCAACTGGTCAAATTTCTTGGCGTCGAGCCGGCGATCGTCGCCCACGACCTGCACCCGGACTTTCACTCGACACGCTTTGCCGCTGATTTCGCCCAGCAGCGTCGCTTGCCGCTGCTGGGTGTCCAGCACCACCATGCGCACGCCGCCGCAGTGCTGGCCGAGCACGGCATCGAAGGCAGTACATTGGCGCTGTCGCTCGACGGTGTCGGGCTGGGCACCGACGGTGCGGCTTGGGGTGGCGAACTGTTGCGCGTCGATGGCGCGGCATTCGAACGTCTCGGCCATCTCGTGCCGCTGGCACTGCCCGGTGGCGACCGCGCTGCCAACGAACCGTGGCGAATGGCAGCGGCGGCCTTGCACAGACTTGGCCGTACCCAGGAGATCACGGAGCGCTTTTCCGGGCAGCAAGCCGCGCCGGCAGTCGCGCAAATGCTGGTGGGCAACATCCACTGCCCGCCGACGACCAGCATGGGCCGGATGTTCGATGCCGCTGCCGGGCTGCTCGGCGTCAAGGCCGTGATGGCCTATGAAGGACAGGCGGCGATGCTGATGGAGGGCCTGGCACAGAGCTACGGCGACATCCTGCCGCTCGATCAGGGCTGGCGAATTGAAGACGGCCGCCTCGATCTCCTGCCCCTGTTCGCGGTTCTCGCCGATGAAAGGAGTGCCGAACGTGGCGCCGCGCTCTTTCACGCGACGCTGGCCGCGGCACTCGTCGACTGGTTGCGGGTCGTTGCTCCTGGTGAACGAGCGGTTGCCGGCAGTGGCGGCTGTTTCCTCAACGAAGTTCTCGTGCGTGCCCTGCGCAGCCGGCTGGGTGCGCAGGGAATTCAACTCATCGAAGCCCGCCAGGTGCCGCCCAACGACGGTGGCCTAGCTGTCGGGCAGGCCTGGGTGGCTCTACAGCATCTGGTAGGTCGCCAGGGGAGCGCGGGCGGATGTGCCTAGCGCTTCCCTGCCGGGTCGTCGAACTGCGGCCTGACGACATGGCCGTGATCGACATGGCCGGTGTCGGCAAGGAGATCTCGCTGGCGCTGGTGGACGATGTCGTGGTCGGCGACTATGTGATCGTGCACGTCGGCTACGCGCTGACCCGGCTCGATCCCGATGAGGCCGACAAGACGCTGGCGCTCTTCGCCGAACTCGGCGAAGCGGCCCTGCAGAAGGCCACAGCCGGTTGACGCGGTGGCGTCGGTTGGGGTTCGTCCCTCACCCCAACCGACAAGTTCAGATTGGCCATGGCACGGCGCCACGCGAATCAGGGGATTGGAGGGGTATCAGGAAATGCGATTGCCCAGAAGCGAGCACGCCGGCAGATGAGGTTCATCGACGAGTTCCGTGACGGCGAATTGGCCAGAGGTCTGGCGGCGGCCATTCGGCAGCACGCGCGCGGCGATCGCGACTATCATTTCATGGAGTTCTGCGGCGGGCATACGCACGCCATCTCGCGCTACGGCGTTACGGATCTTCTGCCACGTCACGTGCGCATGATTCACGGTCCCGGCTGTCCGGTTTGCGTGCTGCCAATCGGCCGCATAGACATGGCGATTCGCCTCGTTCGCGAAGCCGGCGTCACCTTGTGCAGTTACGGTGACCCGATGCGCGTACCGGCGTCGGGCGGCTTGTCGCTGCTCAAGGCGAAAGCGGCGCTGGGCCGCGCCGGCGTTGGCGGCGACATCCGGATGATCTACTCGGGTGCCGATGCACTGACCCTTGCGCAGCGGAACCCGCAGCGTCAGGTAGTCTTTTTCGCCATCGGCTTCGAAACCACGACACCACCGACGGCGGTGCTCATCAAGCAGGCGCGGGCGCTCGGCCTCGGCAACTTCTCGGTCCTCTGCTGCCACGTGCTGACGCCATCGGCGATCGCCAGCATCCTCGAATCGCCGGAAGTCCGTCAATGGGGCACCGTTCCCCTCGACGGCTTCATCGGTCCGGCGCACGTGTCGACGATCATCGGCACGCGCCCTTACGAGTTCTTCGCCGAGGAATACCGCAAGCCGGTCGTCATCGCCGGCTTCGAACCACTCGACGTGATGCAGGCCATCCTGATGCTGATCGAGCAGGTCAACAGCGGTCGGGCGGTCGTCGAGAACGAGTTTTCGCGCGCCGTGACGCGCGACGGCAACCGCAAGGCGCAGGATCTGGTCGCCGAAGTCTTCGAACTGCGCCGCTCGTTTGCCTGGCGAGGACTTGGCGAACTGCCCTACAGCGCCTTGCGTATCCGCCGGGAATTTGCCGACTTCGACGCCGAGCGCCGCTTCGCCGTCGGCTACGAGGCGGTGGCCGATCATCCCGCCTGTGAGTGCGGCGCGATTCTGCGCGGCGTCAAGCGACCGCAGGAATGCCGCATCTTCGGCAGCGTCTGCACACCGGAAAACCCCATCGGCTCGTGCATGGTGTCATCGGAGGGAGCCTGCGCGGCGCACTACTCGTTCGGCCGTTTTACCGATCTGGCGGAGGCGCCGTGAACGGCGTGCGCAAGGGCTATGTGCGGCCGCTGGACCTCCGGCAGGGTCGTGTCGACATGACACATGGCAGCGGTGGTCGGGCCATGGCGCAACTGATTGAAGAGCTGTTTACCAGTCGGCTCGGCAATGCCTATCTGGGGCAGGGCAACGATGCGGCGGTGTTACCGATCCCGCCGGGTCGACTGGTGATGTCAACCGACGCGCACGTCGTCTCGCCGTTGTTCTTTCCCGGCGGCGACATCGGCTGTCTGTCCGTGCACGGCACGATCAACGATGTCGCGGTGATGGGCGCGACGCCGCTCTATCTGGCGGCCAGCTTCATTCTCGAGGAGGGCTTTCCCCTCGGCGATCTGGCGCGTATCGTCGAGTCGATGGCCGCCGCCGCCGGCGACGCGGCGGTGCCGGTGGTCACCGGCGACACCAAGGTGGTCCAGAAGGGAATGGGCGACGGGGTCTACATCACGACCACCGGCGTCGGCGTCGTCGCCGAGGGCCAGGAGCTGTCCGGCGACCGCGCCCGACCGGGTGACCGCATCATCGTCTCCGGCAGCATCGGCGAGCATGGCATGGCGATCATGGCGCAGCGCGAGAGTATCGGCTTTGCGGCGCCCATCGTCTCCGATACCGCGGCACTGCACGGCCTGATTGCCGCCATGCGCGCGAGCGGCGCGGCGATTCGTGTATTGCGCGACCCGACGCGTGGCGGCGTCGCCACGACGCTCAACGAAATCGCCCGCCAGTCGGGCGTCGGCATGATGCTGCAGGAAAGCGCACTGCCGGTGCAGGCCGAGGTCGCGGCCGCCTGCGAGTTCCTTGGCCTCGACCCACTGTACGTCGCCAACGAGGGCAAGCTGCTGGCGATCGTCGCGCCGGAAGACGCCGATTCGCTGCTCCAAGTGATGCAAGCGCATCCACTCGGCCAACGAGCGGCCCTGATCGGCACCGTCCATCGGGACGCGCAGCATTTCGTGCAGATGACCACCGCCTTCGGCGGCCGGCGCATCGTCGACTGGCTGACCGGCGAGCAGTTGCCGCGTATCTGCTGAGCCGCGACACGATGCGCATTCTCTTCCTGTGCCACGCCTTCAACAGCTTGAGTCAGCGCCTGTACAGCGAACTCGGTGCGCGCGGGCACCTGCTGTCCATCGAGTTCGACATCGCCGACGCGGTGAGCGAAGAAGCCGTCGCCTTGTTCCGGCCCGAGTTGATCATCGCGCCCTATCTGCGGCGGGCGATTCCCGCTGCGATCTGGCAGCAGCACACCTGCCTGATCGTGCATCCGGGGATCGTCGGCGATCGCGGTCCGTCGGCGCTCGACTGGGCGATTCAGGAAGGTGAGCCGACCTGGGGAGTCACTGTGCTGCAGGCGACCGGCGAGATGGATGGCGGGCCGATCTGGGCAAGCGAGACGTTCCCCATGCGTCAGGCGAAGAAATCCAGCCTCTACCGCCACGAGGTGAGCGAAGCCGCGACGCGCGCCGTACTGAAGGCCGTCGAGCGTTTCGCGGTGGGCGGCTTCGTGCCGACGCCGCTCGTTGCCGGCGATCCGTCGCTGCGCGGCCGCCAGCGGCCTTTGCTCAAACAGGCCGAGCGCGCCATCGACTGGCAGCGCGACGATACCGCGCACGTTCTTGCCAGGATCAACGCCGCTGACGGCTTCCCCGGTGTCGCCGATGAACTGTTCGGCGAGCCCTGCCACCTCTATGACGTTTGCCCGGAAGACACGCTGCGCGGCGGCGTTCCCGGCCAGGTGATCGCCTGGCGAGAGACGGCGATCCTGCGGGCGACGGTCGACGGCGCCCTGTGGATCGGGCACGTGCGGCGTCTCGATTCGACTCCTTCGTTCAAGCTGCCTGCGGCGCAGGTTTTTGCGGCGCAGTTGGCGACGATCCCGGAGGCGCCGCCTGGCGACTCGTTCGCGCCTGCCAGTCGGACCTGGCAGGACATCCGCTACGCAGAGGCCGGCGGGGTGGGCTTCCTGCATTTCGATTTCTACAACGGCGCGATGAGCACGCGTCAGTGCCGGCGCCTGCAAGCGGCCTACGACTGGGTGCGCCAGCGGCCGGTCAGCGTCATCGTCCTGATGGGTGGGCGCGACTTCTGGTCGAACGGCATCCACCTGCAGCAGATCGAAGCCGCCGACTCGCCGGCCGGCGAGTCGTGGGCGAACATCAACGCCATCGACGATCTCGCCGAGGCGATCATCCGCACCGACAGTCAGCTCACCATCGCCGCCTTGCAGGGCAATTGCGGTGCGGGTGGCTGCTTCCTGGCACGCGCGGCCGATTTCGTCTGGGCACGTGCCGGCGTGCTGCTCAATCCGCACTACCGCAACATGGGCAACCTCTATGGCTCCGAGTACTGGACCTACCTGTTGCCGAAGCGGGTCGGTGCCGCGGCAGCGCAGGCGATCATGCGCAACCGCTTGCCGATGAACGTCGCTGCCGGCGTCGCGGCGGGTTTCCTCGATGCCGGCCTGGCCGCCGACGCCGACGCTTTCCGCATCGACGTCGCCCGCCGCGCCGCCGAACTGGCCGCTGCTCCCGAGCTCGCCGCCCGGCTGCAGGCCAAGCGCGCCCAGCGTCTTGCCGATGAGGCGGCGAAGCCGCTGGCGAGCTATCGCCACGCCGAGCTCGTCGAACTGCAGCGAAACTTCTATGGTTTCGACCCGAGCTATCACGTTGCCCGTCACCATTTCGTCCACAAGACGCCGGCGTCTTGGACGCCGCGTCATCTGGCGATCCACCGTGATCTCGGCTGGAAGGTGCCGCAATGAGCGCCAGCCCGAAGCCCAGACTGCCGACCGTGCTCGTCATTGACGACGAGATTCGCTCGCAGGAAGCCCTGCGGCGGACGCTCGAAGACGACTTCGACGTATTCACCGCGTCGACCGGCGAAGAGGCGCAGCGGATCATGGAGACCGAGTGGGTGCAGATCGTCGTCTGCGACCAGCGCATGCCGGGAATGACCGGCGTCGAGTTCCTCAAGACGGTGCGCAGTCAGTGGCCGGATACGCTGCGCATCATCCTGTCCGGCTATACCGATGCCGAAGACATCATCGCCGGCGTGAACGAAGCCGGCATCTACCAGTATCTGATGAAGCCCTGGCAGCCCGAGCAGTTGCTGCTGACGCTGCAGACCGCGGCCAGGGTCTACCGCCTGCAGCAGGAGAACCAGCGCCTGTCGCTCGAGCTGCGCACCGCCGAACCGGTTCTCGCCCGCCGCGTCGAACTGAAAAGCGAGCGCGTCAAACGCGAGTTCGCACTCGACGGCATGGTGCGCACGCCGGCCAGCCCGCTCAATGCCGTCTGCGGGCTGGTCGAGAAGATCGCGCCCTTCGACCTGTCGGTGCTGATCAGCGGCGAATCGGGAACCGGCAAAGAAATGGTCGCGCGCGCCATTCATTTCCGCAGCCGGCGTGCCGACAAAGCCTTCGTCATCGAGCACTGCGGCGCGCTGCCCGACCAGTTGCTCGAAGCCGAGTTGTTCGGCTACAAGCGTGGCGCCTTCACCGGCGCCTATGAAGACCGCAGCGGCCGCTTCCAGCAGGCCGACGGCGGAACGATCTTTCTCGACGAAATCGGCGACACCAGCTCCGTATTCCAGGTCAAGCTGCTGCGCGTGCTGCAGGAAGGCGAGTTCCGGCCACTCGGCGCGACGCGACCACAGTCGGTCGATGTGCGTGTCGTTGCCGCGACGCATCACGACCTCGAGGCCGAGGTGCGCGCCGGCACCTTTCGCGAGGACCTCTACTACCGGCTGGCCACCGTGACCCTGCACGTGCCGGCGCTGCGCGAGCGGGCAATGGATATCCCGCTGCTCGCCGGCCGCCTGCTCGAGGCCAGCCAGAAAGTCCTCGGCAAGGCAGTCGACGGCTTCAGCACCGAAGCGCTCGCCTGCCTCGCGGCCTACCCCTGGCCGGGCAACGTGCGCGAGTTGCAAAACGAGATCCTGCGCATGCTGGCGCTTGCCGATTCGCCGCGCCTCGGTGCCGAGCTGCTGGCGCCGCGCATCCTGCGCACCCCGGCGGTCGATCAACAGCCGGACGACCTCCTCGACTGCATCGCCGTCGATGGCGGGCTCAAGGAGCGGATGGAAGCGCTCGAAGCGCGTGTGCTCAAGGAGACGATGATCCGCCATCGTTGGAACAAGTCGCGGGCAGCTACCGAACTGGGCCTGTCGCGCGTCGGCCTGCGCAACAAGCTGCTGCGTTACGGGCTGGAGCGGGCATGAAACTCATCTGGCTGCAAGCGGCGGGTTGCGGCGGCTGCACGCAATCGCTGCTCGGCGCCGAGAGCCGGGCCGGGGTTCTCGCGCAGTTCGCCGACAGCGGCATCGAACTCGTCCTGCATCCCGGCCTGTCGGAAAGCACCGGCGACGAGACGCTGGATCTCCTGCGCGCGGCGGCCGACGGCCGCCTGCCCTTCGACCTCCTCTGCGTCGAAGGCGCGCTGCTGCGCGGGCCGAACGGCAGCGGGCGTTTTCAGATGCTGTCGGGCAGTGGCCGACCGCTGATCGCGTGGGTCCGCGAGCTGGCGGCACGCGCCGCCTACGTGCTCGCCATCGGCACCTGCAGCGCCTATGGCGGAATCGTTTCCGGCGGCGAGAACGTCACCGACGCCTGCGGGCTGCAGTTCGACGGCGATCAGGAAGGCGGCCTGCTCGGCACGGATTTTCGTTCCGGCGCGGGCCTGCCGGTGATCAACGTCGCCGGCTGCCCGACGCATCCCGGCTGGATCGTCGACACGCTGCTCTCGCTGGCCCTCGGCGCCCTGAACGCGGCCGACCTCGACGCCTGGCAGCGACCGCGTTTCTACACCGAACAACTGGTCCATCACGGCTGCCCGCGGAACGAGTTCTACGAATTCAAGGCCAGCGCGCAGAAACTCTCCGACCTCGGCTGCCTGATGGAGAACATGGGCTGCAAGGGCACGCAGGCCAACGCTGATTGCAACCTGCGGCCGTGGCATGGCGTCGGCTCGTGCGTGCGCGGCGGCTTCGCCTGCATTTCCTGCACCGAGCCCGGTTTCGAGGAGCCCGGGCATCCGTTCATGGAGACGCCGAAGATCGCCGGCATCCCGACCGGCCTGCCGATCGACATGCCGAAGGCGTGGTTCGTCGCCCTCGCCGCGCTGTCCAAGTCGGCCACCCCGAAGCGCGTGCGCGAGAACTCACGTTCCGACCATCCGCTGATCGCGCCGGGAATCCGCAAGAGCGGCCCGAAGTGACGCGGCGCCTCACTATCGGTCCCTTCAATCGCGTCGAAGGCGACCTCGAAGTGACGCTCGACATCGCCGATGGTCGCGTCGCCTCGGCGCAGGTCAGCTCGTCGCTCTACCGCGGCTTCGAGCACATCCTGCTCGCCAAGCACCCGCTCGACGCGCTGGTCATCGTGCCGCGCATCTGCGGCATCTGTTCGGTGTCGCAGTCGGCCGCTGCCGCCACAGCGCTGGCTGCCGCGGCTGGCGTCGATATGCCGCCGAATGGCCGCCTGGCGAGCAATCTGATCCTCGCCTGCGAAAACCTGGCCGATCATCTGACGCATTTCTACCTCTTCTTCATGCCCGACTTCGCGCGTGCCGCCTACCGCGGCTGCTCCTGGCATGCCACGACCGAACGGCGTTTCCAGGCCACCGTCGGCGAGGCGTTGCACGAGGTGCTGCCGGCGCGCGCCGACCTGCTGCGCCTGATGGGCTATCTCGCCGGCAAGTGGCCGCACAGTCTGGCGCTGCAGCCGGGCGGCACGACGCGCGCCGTGACGGCAACCGAGAAGGTGCGCCTCCTCGTCGTCTTGCGCGAGTTCCGCGCTTTCTTGAGCAGCACCGTCTTTGGCGACGCACTCGAGAACGTCGCCGCGATCGGCAGCGCCGACGAACTCGCCGCCTGGGCCGAGGGCCGGCCGGGCGATCTGTCGCGTTTCCTCGAAATCGCCGGCGATCTCGATCTCGCTCGCTGCGGACGCGCCAGCGACACCTTTCTGAGTTACGGAGCCTACGCCCATGGTGGTCGCGACGGCCAGCCGCTCTTTGCGCGCGGCGTCTGGCATGGCCAACGCCGGCCGTTCGAGGAACCGTTGATCCGCGAGGACGTGACGCATGCGTGGTTGCACGGCGACCGGCCGCTGCATCCCCGGCAAGGTGAAACGCGTCCGCTCACCGGCGAGTTTGCCGACAAGGCCCGCGCCTACACTTGGTGCAAGGCGCCGCGCTACGACGGGGGCATCGTCGAGACCGGCGCCCTGGCTCGCCAGATGGTCGCCGGGCAGCCGCTCGTGCGCGCGCTGGTGGCGGCGGAAGGCGGCAGCGTCCTGGCGCGGGTCGTCGCCCGGCTGCTCGAACTCGCCCTGGTGGTGCCGGCGATGGAAGGCTGGGTACGCGCCCTGACACCGGGCGAAGCCTTCTGCCATGCCTGGCAGTTGCCCGATCAGGCGAGTGGCGTCGGCCTCGTCGAAGCCGCGCGCGGATCTCTCGGCCACTGGCTGCGCATCGAACGCGGCAAGATCACCGGCTACCAGATCATCGCCCCGACCACCTGGAACTTCTCGCCACGCGACGCGGCGGGAGTTCCCGGCGCGCTCGAGCAGGCGCTCGTCGGGCTGCCGGTGGGCGAGGACGAAAGGGTGCCGCTGGCCGTCCAGCACGTCGTGCGGTCGTTCGATCCGTGCATGGTGTGCACGGTGCACTGACAATGCTGCACCGGCCGGTGGTGGCCGATCAGCGTGCAAGCGGCTTAGAAGAACTGCTTGGCGACGTTGGCCAGAGCCACCGCCAGGACGGCGGCCAGCATCCATTGAAGCAACGCGAACTTGCCGTCGTGCTCGATGAGCTTTCTCTCAACCCGCTCGCTGGCCGAGCGCGTGGCGGGCCGGCTCTTGAGTGCCTCGGCGAAGGCCTCCTTCTGCGCCTCGGCAAAGGCGGAAGCTTGCTCACGGGTCAGCCCGGCTTTCTCCAGCCGTTCCACAAACTTGAGGGTGTCGAACGTGATCGTGCTCATGATGGGCGGAAGTGTGCGGGCCGGAGGTGTGGGAAGGGCAAGTCAAGACGCGTACCGAGATCGTGGATGAATGCCTCAGGCAGCGCTTGCAACGGGTCGGCCCAGTTTTCCTGATTGAGCGCGTGATGTTCCACTGGGAGGGCGGAAAAATCACTCTGGAATGTGCGCTCGGAATCACCGCTCACTCGTCTTGCCGCAGTCTTCCGTGAACTGCGATCCGACCTTGAAATCGCGTAAGTATTCGGTGAACCCGTAGTCGGAGGTGGCGGCCGATAGTCGGCGACTGAGCAGATGGCGGAGGGCTGGACACAGAAGCCGAGTTTGGGT
>JGI24214J29971_1018189_pt1 | contig 11218 bp, 2 predicted proteins | sample EnhBio_Anaerobic_3_FD_29971 | JGI IMG/M metagenome (IMG submission 29971)
TATATATTTAATCGCGGCGAATGAAATATGAAAGCAACAAATAACGAAAACATCATCATTGGAAGCAGTATTAGTAGTAGTAATAGTAGCGGTTCGAATTCAAGCAACAACATAAAAAGTAGCTTCTATCGAGTGCTCAAATCTCGGCAATCCTCTAGTGCTGGAAAGACGATAACTCGAGATCCCACAACAGCGACAAAGAGCAAGAAAACAACAACAGAAACGACAACAAGTAGCAGAGTAGATCGTAATAACAATACCAGTTGCAAGAGAGCCAACAATACTAGTAACAACAAGATCGGGAATGTAATTATAAAACGATTGAGCGGAAATTTCGAAGTAGAAAAACAAGAAGATGAAGACTATGATGAAGACGACGAAGAAGAGTATGATGATGATGATGATGTAGAATTTCATGATTTTACTATTTCTACTACTAATAATAGCAGGAAAAATACTACTACAGCTGCTGCTGATGTTGCAACAACAACAACAACAACTACTACTACTAAAAGGAACAATTCGTTGTCGTCGCATAAAACTAATTATAATTCTAAGAATAATAATAATAATAATAATTCGAAGAAAAGTCACAACATTAGTGCATTAAACAGCGAAGTGAAAAGAAGGTTCGATTATGAGAAATTCACTTCATTGCCGGTTCGAATTCTAGAACAAGAAGTATCAGTATCAGCAAATAACGACTCTACTTCCATCACGAACACAAACAATAACCAAGTTGACACTAGGAAAGATTGCGTCAAGCTGGAGGATATGAACAGTTATAAGTTTAAGCTCTATAGTCTAGAGCCTTTCGATCGAGAGATTTTTAGGATACAAGACATAAGAGACAATATTCAAAAGCGAACGTTCACGAAATGGATGAATCAACATCTAAAACACAAGGGTCTTTGTGTAAACGATCTGTATGAGGATTTGAAAGACGGGACGAAATTGATCGCGTTGCTTGAGCAACTCACCAATAGGACGTTGATAAAGCAAAAAGGTCATATGAAATTGCACTCGCTCGAGAACATACAAACATGCCTGGACTTTCTTAAACAACATAGGATAAAACTGATCAACATTCACAAGGAGGAGATTGTTAACGGCAATCCAAAGCTCACACTCGGTCTTATCTGGATTATAATTCTCTACTTTCAAATAATGAACTTCGCTAACTACATACCTAGCGATTACCACATCTACGATTTCAAGATATCGCCTGAAGAGCTCTTGAACAACAAAGATGAAATGAACGCAAAGCAAAGTCTTCTCCAGTGGTGTCAAGAGAACCTGAGAGGCTACGAATCGGTGCGGTGCAAGGACTTCTCGACGAGTTGGAGAGACGGTCGTGTCTTGTGCGCTATTCTCAATCGACATAGGCCAGATAAAATCAGCTTCACCGAGAGTTTTCAACGCTCTAACGTCGATAATCTTCGCCTGTGTTTCGATATAGCCGAGTTTGAATTCGGTGTGCCGAAAATCATCGAACCCGAAGACATGGATGTGGACCATCCGGACGATAGATCGATCATGACATATGTGTCGATGTTGTTCAACGCCATGCCTAATATACCACCACATCCGTCCGAAGTCAAACTCGAATCGTACAAAAGAGCGTTACTAGAAGAGTACGCTATCATATGTCGGTCACTAATGCGTTGGCTCCGAGACTCTATATCAACTATGGACAATCGAAACGTGCCGAATAACATAATCGAGATTAAGTCGTTGCTCAACGATGTTAAATCGTTTCGGTTAGAAGAGTATGCGACTAGGCTAAAGGAGAAGAAGAAATTGCTCAATTTATACGACGAAATAATGAATCTTCCGGATTCGGAGAATTTCAACGTCGAAAACGAGATCAAATCAATCGAAAAAGTTTGGCACAAATTCGATAACTATATTCAATTGAGAGAGAATCTTTTAGAGAAGACTTATAAAAAATATGAAAATTTACAACTTTTGATACAAAAAATCGACAAACTCTATGAAAACTGTGAAAAACAATTGAACCAAATTGAGGAAGATTTTAACGAGATCGCCAAACAACTGCCAACAATGAATCAAGTGCAAATAAACTCTTGTAACGATCGATTCGAGGATCAAATAAAACAGTGCGATCACGATCTACGTAGAATGTTCATCGAATGTCAACATCTAAAGGACGAAGAGCACAACGAAGCCGAATACTATCATAAAAAGATAAATCAACTACAAAATCGGTCGCTTGAGCTCAAGTCGCATATTCTAAACGAGATCAACTCGTCGAAAACGAAGAGATTAAATGGCCATCATCATTCTACTAATAGTCTAAACGGTGGTGATCCGGCTAAATCCAGCTTAAATAACATTTACAACTGGATTGAGAATAAAAAAAAAAGCAATTCAAAACCAAACATATCCTAGTGAGCTGAATGCGATTAAGGAGGAAATAGTCCAAACCGAAATCGATCTCAGCGATATTGAGAAATTCAGGGAGAAGTATTCTAAAGAGTTGCTTAAAGAGAATGATCAAAACGAGAGCGCCAAATACAGTGTAAACGAGCTCGAAATCGCTTATAATTTGCTTTATAATATGGCGAATTGTAAGCTCAAATGCCTAAAACAGTTAGAGGAATTGATAAAACTAGTCAACGACCAGTTGTATCGATTGGATCAAATCGAAGAGATCGAGCTCACTCGCGATTGGTCGTCGCCTCATAAATTGAGCTATTCTAGTCTACAAGCTCATAAAAACACATTGGATGAAGATCTAAAGCTTATAAGTATCAACCACATTGATCCGATTAATTCGTATGGCCGTCTTCTCATCACAGACAATCATCCGGCTACTAATCATATAAAAACTTATCTGGAAACGGTGAATCAACATTTAGAATGGGTCAAACAGTTGTCTTATCTGCTCGGTGTTCATTTGAGAAATCTTGGCGAACTCGAAAATTTTAACAACGAACATGGTAAATTGAGTGAGAAAATCGAATCGATAAAGAGTAATTTGTCGACGATTTTGAGCGACGAGTCGAAGAACTCGGTTGAGAGCATCGAAAAAATGGGCAATCTGCGAAGAGAGCTCGATTTAGTACGCGCCGAATGCGAAGACCTGCTCAACAAAAGTCACCGACTCGTTCCGTTCACAATGCGACGACTCAAACTCAAATCGCCTTATAATCGATGCAAATGCTTAATACCATACAAAAGGTCAACTCTGAATATTCATAAAGACGAGGAATGTATTATAGATGACAATACCCAGCGAATAAAGTGGAAAGTGAGAACACACGATGGCCAAACTGGTCTCGTCCCGAGTGTTTGTTTTCAACTGCCACCAATAGATGAGGATTCGGTCGATTTAGCTCAACAGCTAAAAACGAAATGCGAGAATCTTAGTAAACAGGCGCATAGTTGTCAGACCCAGTTGAGAAAGGATCGACTCTTCGATATGATGAACGTCATCAAGTTTTGTGAACTAGATGAGTTCGAGGAACGAAAGAAAGCAAGTATTGATAGTCGAGTAGAGGAAGACCAAGCCGATATCGAATCGCTTCTCAAACGTATTAGAGTCGAGATGGAAGAGCTTCAACGAGATGCGCCTTCTTCGTCGCAAGACAATCACTATCAGACGAGCGATATGCGAATGCTTATTGACACTTATGAGAAGTGTAATAGGCGTGTGAATGAGCTCAATGAAAAATCGCTTATGAGAGACGAATACACTAAGATGGAGCGCGACCTCGAAGCGAACTTAGACGGACTGGAGATGAGACTTAGCTATTTGAGGAACGAGCGATTAGGCCAGCTAAAAGCACGACCGGCCAATTCGAGCCTCTCGTTTTCGAGCAATCTCGACAAACTCATCTTACTCTATCAGGAGTTTGAAAGAAACGATTTGAAGTCATTCGAGAACGAGATCGAGAATACTTATAAACGAATAGAAGTCGTCGAGAACGCCAGCTATCGCCATAATCATCACCGACACACCAGTACTAGTACACCGAATGGAACGAGCTCGAGTATAAACACGTTACGACAGCGTCTCGATAATCTGCAAATGGAGGCGAATGCTCTGCGAAACGAGACGAATACTAATGTTCAAAATATTAATATGGTCAAAGTTCTGATTGGACTGTTGGAAAATGCCGATAAGTGGTTGACGAAGACTGAGGAGAAACTTGCTAATCAGGAGCTTCTCACCACTATATTTCAATTTCCGACAACGATTAACCGAATTTTGTACGAGCTTGAGGAAGTGGAATCGTCGCTAAAACAGCGTCAAGACGACATAAACAAAATCCGAGCAGTAAGCGACAAAATCGAGGTAATCCGGATGCCATTGAGCGCCGAGATCGCCAACATCGACGAGCTTCTGGAGGCGAGCGAAGAGAGCAAACAGCGCTACAAGGCGTTGTTCGCGCAGATCGCCGACCGAGTGATGCTAGCACGCGAGGTCCAAGAGGCCTACGACACGTACGAGACGCAACACAAGCGCGAGACCAAATGGGTCAAGCTACTCCGCAAGCAGTGCGACGACTACGAGCTCAAGCAGCATCTCGTTCGCCAGCAAAAGTTCGACCTCCGACGCAAATACAACCAGCCTCAGTCGCATTCCCAGCAGCAATACGAGGCTGTCATTGAGGACGATTTAAACGACCTCAAGAGCAATCTCGACACCAATTTGAAAATTTACACCGAGCTCAATTCAAAATCAACTCAAATAGAGAGACTAAACGAAAGTGGCATTCATCTAATCAAATTGCTTCGGAAATTCAATCAATTACTCATCGATTATCGTCGCGGCACAACTCAATCGTCTCTAACTATAGTCGAGCCATTGAAGAGCAACGACGACGAAGTATTGAACCAGCTTCGGCACGAGCTCAATTCGCTCAATAGAGAGTATTCGAATTTTTTGAACGACTACAATCAAAAGCTAAAGCAGTTGGCGAGTTCAATAAGCGAGAAATCCTCTTCGACACCGAACAATAAGCAATTCCTATCTACGGTACAGATCTTGATAAACCAACAAGAAAAACAGCACGAGAATGTGGAACCACTGATCTCTCGCTACACTCAAGACGTCTTCGACCGCTACGACCTATCGAACAACAACATAAACACGAAATACTCGTCTAACTATACTAACCTGATAAATACGAGCACAACATTACAACAACAAGAGAGACATCAGCAATCACAACAGACACCAGTAACCACCGAATACCACTACTACTATACGGACAATGATAGCACAACGATCGATGAGAACGACCCACCGACGGCTGCCTTCTTCTCGACGACGACCACAAGTACTAGCTCGCCTAGTAGCTGCACGAATAGTAGTCAGCCACCAGTAAAAGCAGCAGGCACGAGTACAGCAACAACGATTACGAATATGCATCCGAACGATCTGCTCTCTATTGTCGAGTATCCGCTCTCGTTCTACGACGCGGTGAATCAGTGTCAGCTCGACTTGGTTACGGGATGTCTCAAGCCCAACAATACGTTCCTCGCCGATGCCATTCGGCTCAATCTTCTCGATCCCAAGTCCGCTTATATTGTCACTCCTGCAAGTCCCAATCCGATCGATCTCAGCGAGGCCGTTCGAAAGGGAATCATTACTTCTTCCAATAAAGTGTATGTGGGACCAGGTGTTCACCTGAGCCTCTCGGACGCACTCAAACAAGGCTACTTGAAGCTCGAAAGCGGCCGCAACCTAACTACGAGTTGCTCGGTGTCGAGCGAGACTCAATCGATGTCGGTGAAGTCGATTCGCGACCCTTCGACGGGCGAACTTTTGGCGCCCACTGAGGCCATCAATCGAAAGCTTCTCGACCCCTACAAAGGCCTATTTGTTAATAGTCAAACCGGCGAGCAGATGCCGATTAGCGAGGCTATTCATAAGGGCTTCATCGTCGTCGAAATGATTTCGCCTAGTAAGACGAGCACCAAAAAAGATTCCAATTTTACTTCTAGTAGTTCGGCTGCAGCGGCCGCTACTGATGAGAACTCGAATGTGGTGAGCACGAGTCTTGTTAGAGAGACTAAGTCGTATCATCTGCTCGCTGTTTTTGATCCTACTAAGAATGATGAGATTACTATTAAGGAGGCCATTAATCGAGGTATCTTGGACCGAAAACGAGGAGTTTACGTACACCCACTAACAAACGAGTCATACTCAATAAGCGACGCGATAAACAAAGGTCTAATCCGCGCACGAGTCATCACACCACCAAGCACACTAGGCTCACCACATCAACACCACCTAGTATCGTCGAACCGCTTCGAAGAGAACCGCTCCTACACAATCACGGCAGCCATAGACCCACGCACACACAAACCCATCGGTCTGTCGCAAGCGATGCGCGACGGCATCATCGACGCCAAGAACGGCACATACGTGAACATTGTGACGGGCGAGGCCATCTCCATAAACAAGGCCATCGAGCTCAAGCTCGTCCTAACCGGCGCCGCTACCGACGATTCGAGCTCTAGCTCGTCTACATCCCCCCGTAATAAATCCACTCGAGCCACCGCTACAACTACCAAAAGCAGTCGGCCTAGCTCCGTGTCTTCTTCATCCGCTCATGAGCGACACAAGTCACCGAGACGTGAGGTCACTACTCTCAACGTCGAGGCCGTTAGAGATGTTCGCACTGGGCGAATGGTATCGGTCTCTGAGGCCATGCAGCTCGGTCTACTTGACCGAAATACTCTCAACTATTGTAATCCGATTACTCAGGAGGTCTTGACTCTTAGCCGAGCTCATGAGCGAGGTTATATTCAAGGTCATTATAGTGACGCCACTACTACTACTTCGAATCTTACAACTACTACAACGACGAGGAGTTCCGTCAATGAGGAGAGCTACTTTATTATTGACATTTTCGACCCGCGTATCAACAAATCACTAACACTAGACCAAGCGATCTCAAGCGGCCTCTTCGACCACTCACGAGGAGTTTACATTCACCCGCTCACAAACGAACAGATCTCACTAGGCGACGCGGTCCGTAAAGGCCTCATCCAAGCCCAATCGTTCTCTCCATCACCACCACAACAACCATCGAACGGCGAACAACAACACCGCTACGATCCACGTCTTCCAGTAGGCGCGTTCGGCATCGACAAGCAGATCAAGTCGATGCGTACCAAGTTCAACCGCGATGGCACGAGCGTCCTCCAGATCGACATCGAGTCGACGCGACCTTCGCGCGGCGTCTACGAGGTCGACGAGATCGAGGAGTTCACGGTCAACGAGAAGCTCGTCAACGATCACCACGACGCCGATCAGGTCGTTCGAAAGGTCGTCGACATTAACTCGGTGCATCGGGTCGATAATCCTAATAAGCCGCCTGAACCTCAGCTTATCAATCTATCGCATGACCACAGCTCGTCGTCGAGTCTTCACCACGCGAGCGTCATAAACAATCTAGTTCACGAGAAAAACATACTCAAAGTGGAGGTGAACAAAGAGCTCGGCGCGGATCTCAAGATCCAGCGATTCGAGGACGTTGTCGACGACGACCACTACTACAGGCGACCGAACGGCGCACAGTCGAATGGCGTCGGTGTTGTGCGAATCAACGTAGACAGCAATAACAATACGTCGGTGATACCTGAACGAAAGACGTTCGATGCTGAACATCAGCAACGTGTGCAAACGCTTGTCATCGACGATGCCAATCCGGACAAGTACTCGAGACGGCCTGTAAATATCGAAGGACAAAACTATGTACACAAGAATGAGGTGCAAATAAACGACAAACAGCGACGAGACGATCTATTCGACGTAACGCAGAGAAGCGTCGAAGAACTCAACCGCAAAATCGAGCTAATCAGACAAGAGCGCGCGAACCAAGTAAAAGTAAAGACAGCCGAAGTGGTCGACACCCGAGTCGTATCAAACGAGCGTAAAAACCTCGATCTAGACGACCAACGTCACACAATCGAGCGAAACGTAAAGGTCACAGTGGACATAAAAGGCGACGAACGGCCAAAAGCGCCTCGACCGGTGCAAACCATCGTAGACGAGAGCACTACTCAAACCCATCGAGTCGTCTACGAAGACTCATTCAAGGTCGACTCGAAGCCGCCTAAAACAACCGAGGACGACGACGAGTCGTTCGAGGAATGGACCGAAGTGTACACGATAACAGTACGCGGCATCCGATACAAGATAATCTGGGTGTACGACGCGTTGAAGAACGAACGCGTGACTTTGAGTGAGGCGATCGAGCGTGGTATTATCGACCTGAAAAAGTCAACCTATCACAACCTCAAGACATCGTACTCGTCGACGCTAAATGAGGCCGTTGATGACGGGTTAATAGGCATTGAGGAGGACAATACTGCGCTTATACTAAAGGTTAACGGAATCACTTATACCATTTACTGGTTATGGGATCCGGTTAAACGAAAGCGAGTGTCTCCCAAGAGGGCTATAGAGAGGGGAATTCTTGACCTTGAGAAGCTCGTCTATCGAAATTATCAGAGTGGTGAGTGTATTAGTGTGCATGAGGCCGTCTATATGAAGCTCATTGGTGCCTCTGATGACTTGTCGTCTATCGAGGAGGAACTCGTGCTTAAGATCGATGGTGTCGAGTATAAGATCGCTTGGGTTAAGGATAGTCGATCTGGCGAGAAGTATAAGCCGCGTGATGCTCTAAGACATGGACTACTTGATCTTACTAACTACTTCTATAATAAATATGACACAAACGAATCGTTAACAATCCCAGTGGCAATCGATCAAAACTGGATCGGCCTAAGCGAAATGAACCGCAACGAATCACAAACCTCAACAACCGACTCAGACTCAGAAAGCTCAACAACAGCAACCAGCACACGCCGTGGCCTCAACCGCCAAGACTCACTACTCTCCCTAGACGACGAAGAGCTCACAATCAAGACAAAAACGGCGATCTACGTGATAACCGGCCTCTTGCACCCAGAGACCCAAAAAGAGATAAAAGTAAGCGAGGCGATCCGATTGGGCATCCTAGCACCGGACACAGGCGCCTACAAAGACTTCAAGACCAACGTCGTCTACGAGGTCGGCGAGGCAATCAACGAGGGCATCGTATTCGCGACCGTCACCGATTTACTCCAAGACGAACAGGCCTCGACCGAGTTCCTCCGCGAGGAGATTAAACGCTTCATTGTGAAGAGCGTCGTCGATCCGAGGACCCACGAGAAGATCGGAGGATTGCAGGCGCAGGCTGCCGGCATATTGAACTACGCCCAGGGTGTTTATACCAACCCTGATACGGGGGATAATATCCCGATTAGTGAGGCCATTGCGAGGAATTATATCCAAGTGCAGCTCCAAGAGGAGACTGCTCATGAGGAGTTTGATGCCGAGGTCGTCACTGAAACCCTTATGGAGCGACGTGTGACTAATTATCGAATTCTTGGCGTTCTTGATCCCTTCTCCAATGAGCTCATATCTGCCTCTGAGGCCGTTCATCGACAGATTATTGATACCGAGACAAATGCCTATGTGGACGCTTCTGTTCGTGATGCTTCCGTGCCTATTAAGGAGGCTGTCAGGAGGAATCTTATTCAGGCTGAGGTTAGTGAGTCTATTGAGAGGAAACCGCTCGGACTTACTCTTCAGAATGCTATTCGACTCGGTTTATATGTCCCTGATACTGGAAAATTCAAAGATCTGTACTCGAACCGCTATTTCGACCTGAACCAAGCGATCGAAAAGGGCCACATCAACCCGAACGGAGCCGCTCTAGCAGACTCCTCATCAGGTTCAATGACACTAAACGAGGCCTTCTCCTACTCGATAATCTCGAAACGCACAGGAATCCTCGATCGTCAACGCCTTAACATGTTCAAGGGCAAGATAGTCGAAGGCAAGATCTACAAATGGAACTTTGAAGACGCGGTGAAGTGCGGCATAGTGAGCCTGAAAACGGGCCGCTACAAGCATCAACAAACTGGGGAGTCGTTGTCGATCCGCGACGCAATCAATCGAGGCCTCATCGACGGCGAGACGACCATAATCGAGTGCCCGAATGGCGAGCTGATGGCGTTGAGAAGCGCTCTAGATAGCGCCGTAAGCATCGACGATAACGGCAATATAGTATCAAATGGCCAGACGGTGACGAGCCTCGAACAGGCGTTCAACTCGAGAAAGATCTTCTCGGCGTTCGATGAGAACACGGGCGAGATTTTCCTACCGAGTCTCGGAAAGATAGTGCCTTTTGAGAAGGCCATTAGGCGCAAGAAGATGGACAAATCGGTGAAGATCTTCGACCCGAAGTCGAATCGAGACCTCACCGTAAACGACGCCATCGAGAGGGCAATAATCGACAAGACCTCAGGCATGATAATCGACCCGAAAGGATGCGGAGGGCTGTTGAGTATAAAGGAGGCGGTTAAGCGGGGAATTGTTAGCGTTGCAGGTGCTCCAGTTGTCACTGGACATCACAACTCGGAGACTATCGAAGCGCCGACGATCACATCCCGAAAACTCCGTCATCATCCGCCGCAACGATTCGACGACGTCACTGGTTCTCTACCCATCGTCAAAAGTCGAAATTCGAGGCATCATCATCATCGGGATGAGAAGCTCAAATCATCGTCGAGTTCGAGAATTTCGGCGAATTCTCAAACGAACGGTTCGAACCTCAAGTCAAAGTCCTACTCGAAAACGCCAATCATCTACGACTCTGAGTATTTGCAGTCCGATCTACTCAAGGATGTCGATCCGACGGTTAAAGCCACTTACAAGACGACTAACGAAGAGCATAGGAAAAAGATCAGTGGTAATGACGTCACTGAGCTGCTAAAGTCCGACTACAAAGAGACGCTTCTTGAGCCGGGCGAGAAGCCAAAAGTGACCGCTTCGGCGAACTATCAAAAACAGACAAACTCGAAACTTGATGATTCGACCGCTGCCACTACCACTAATTAACTTTTTATTTTTATATAAAATTTGAAAATATTTTTTTATCCAAACTCTTTCACCTAACTCAAATTATTATATGAATTTTCCTATTTTATTATAAACTATATACCATACCATTATTATTGAAAATTATTATTATTATCTCTTTCCTTTTTTAGTTATGTACTTTGACTATTGACTAAAAATTGCGAATGTAGAAATAGTGTGATGATATGATATTTAAAAGCTTTCTTTCTCTTTCTCTTTCTCTCTTTTTTTTGTAAATTCTTTTTTATTTCTTTTTCTCTATATGAC
>JGI24214J29971_1001666_pt1 | contig 11180 bp, 10 predicted proteins | sample EnhBio_Anaerobic_3_FD_29971 | JGI IMG/M metagenome (IMG submission 29971)
TCTCGGCCTCGCCGTCGCCGTGTATCCCCGCTCACGATCTGCCTGTGTGTCTTCGGTAGTGACGTTTGCCCCATTAAATCTGTAGGAAACGCTGGTCCAGTCCGGCCGCCGGGGGGGGGCTGACAATTCTTGTCAGCCGAGTGACGCGGATGGGCGCTTAGCAACCCCGCGGCGAGCGGGAAAAGCCGATTTCGTGCGGTTTGATGGCCTGGCATGGAAATTGACTGTATCACTGCAACGGATCGTCCGTTGTACTCACTGAAAGGAGTTCAATACCATGAAGAAGCTGCAGCAAGGTTTCACGCTAATCGAACTGATGATCGTTGTGGCGATCATCGGTATTCTGGCTGCCATCGCGATTCCGCAGTTTTCAGAGTACACCAAGAAAGGTGAAGACAAAGCAGCGCAGTCGGATGCACGCAATTTCCTCACCGGCGCCATTGCCAATTCGACCGAAACGTAGAAATTTTTTGATGGAAGGAATACACATGAAGAATCTGGTTATCACGATGGCCCTGGTAGCACTCCCACTCGTGTCGTTCGCCGCCGGCACCGGTGATGTCTGCACAGGAGGTGCTTCGGCCAAGGTCAATATTACCGCTGGGACTGGCGAATTTGTTAAGCGCAATTTTGCGGCGCAATGTTCGGCCAACGTCACCTTGGGTTACAGCCAGAACGCCACGGCTTTGGCCGTGGCATCCGGCTCGGCAAAGGGCAAAACCTACTATCACGGATCCTCCGAAGGTGGTGCCGTCACCCGAGAGTCGGACTGCGCTGCTACCGGCTGTGGAACAAGTTCGCTAATTTCAAAGGCAAGCGCCAAATTGGCTGCTTCGACCCCCAGTACTTGATCGACTCCAAGCTAGTTCGTGCAACAGAGAAGGGCGCGCCAAGTGCGCGCCTTTCGGTTTGAGAGACCTTCATGTGGCCATTCTGCCTCAGCGCGCTTCGTTCTGGCTTCCGTAGCCGGGCGGTATTGCTGATTCTCGTTCTCGGCACGCTGCTGGTTGGCGTGGCTTTCCTCGCCGCCTCCTTTTCGCCGCGGCAGCCGAAGACCGTCACCATGGATGTGGGGTTCTCGGGCATTCGTTTCAGTCTCATACTCTTTGCCGTCTTCTGGGTGCAGGAGTTGGTCGGCCGCGAGGTCGAGCGGCGGACGGTGCTCTATGCGCTGGCCTATCCGGTCTCGCGGGCGGCGTATCTCCTGGGTCGCTTCATCGGCGTGCTCGGGCTTTTGGCCGTGGCCGCGGCCGTGCTCGGCAGCCTGCTCTGGCTGTCAGTCATCCTCTCCGGTGGCCACTATACGCAGAGTTATCCGGTGCAGACCGGCTGGCCCTTCTGGCTGGCCATTGGCGGTTTGTGGGTCGATGCTGCCGTGGTCGCTGCCTTTACGCTCTGGATAGCGAGCCTGTCGACGGTGCAGATGCTGCCGGTCGCGCTCGGCGTACTCTTCGCCGTGGCGGGCAAGAGCCTCGGGGCGGTGCTCGAATACCTCGAACGCGGTGCCGCCGGCGATGCGGAACTGGTTGGCCGCTTCGGACCCCTACTGCAGATCATTCAGTATGTGCTTCCCGACCTCTCTCGTCTCGACTGGCGAGGCTGGCCGATGTATGGCATTCCCGTGAGCGACGCGAGCGTGTCCTACGGGGTGCTGCTTGCTACCGGCTACCTGACAGTTCTGTTGGCCTTGGCGGTGATGACCTTTCGCCGGCGTGAGTTCTTTTAGAGTCCGCACATGCGCCATCGCCTGCCTCTGCTGCCGCTGCTGCTGATGCTCGTCGGCGGACTGGTGTTTTGGCTCGCCCAGGAGGGACTTCGTGGCGTTACGCGATTTCGCCCCAAGGCCGAAATCGAGGTCGCTTTGCCCGTCTTCGTCCAGGTGGCGATGGCCGGTGGCGACCGCTACCTCGCCGCGAGTTGGTCGGTCATACGCGCCCTGGTGACCGAAACAAGTCGCATGGCGCGGGAGGAATACGAGATCCTTGGCCAAGTTCAGAAGGACGCTTCGTGGCTCAATCCGGCGCACGAAGACAACTACTACATTGCAGCGGCGATCCTGCCCTGGGAGGGCCAACTGGAGCCGACGCAGGTGATCCTGCGGCGGGCCACTCGCGCGCGCTTCTTCGACTATCAGCCGCCGTTCTATTACGCCTTCAATCTGGTCCATTTCAAGGGTGACGTGCTTGCCGCGTCCGAGTGGCTGCAGCAGGCGGCCGAGAAACTTCCGGATCCGGAGGAGCGGCTGATTCTGCAAAACTTTGCCGCGCGCTGGCTTGATCGGAGCCAGGATCTCGATACGGCCGCCCGCATCGTCGAGGCAATGGCGGCCCAGGCCAAGCGCAAGGATTTTGCGGATTACCTGCGCAAGCGTGCTAAGCGACTGCGTGACCTGGCGGTGCTGCGGCGTGCTGCGGCGGTCTATGTCCAGGCGCAGGGCAAGCCGGCGGGCTCGCTGAACGATCTGCTGAGAAGCGGTCTGCTCGAGAAACTCCCCGTTGATCCCTTTGGTTTTGGCTACGCGATTGATGCCGAGGGCGTCCCCATATTTTCGAGCGCTGCCGGACAATGATCCCTGCGATTGCCACGCACGGTCTGTGCAAGACGTATCCACGAACGTGGCGCACACCACCTTTCGAGGCCGTCCGTGAGCTTTCGTTGACGATCGGCGAAGGTGAAGTTTTCGGCTTCATTGGTCCCAATGGGGCCGGCAAGAGTACGGTCATCAAGGTCCTCACCGGCGTGTTGCAGCCCACCACGGGGCGCGCCGAACTGTTCGGCGAGGATGTCTCCCAGACCGCGGCGCGGCGCGGCCTGGGCTATGTTCCGGAAAATCCCAGCCTTTACGACTACCTGACGCCACTCGAAATACTCATGATGGGGTTGTCGATCCATGCGGTCCGGCCGGCCAATCGACGGCAGCATTGCTTGCAGTGGCTGGAACGCTTTGATCTCGCGCAGGTCGCCAACAAGCGCGTGCGCAGTTTCTCGAAGGGCATGACGCAGCGGGTGGCTCTGGCGCATGCCATGGCGATTCAGCCGAGGCTGTTGATTCTCGACGAGCCGCTGTCCGGTCTCGATCCGGTTGGCCGCAAGGATGTGGTGGACATCCTTGGCGAGTATCGCGGTGCCGGCGGAACGATTTTTCTGACTTCGCATGTGCTGCACGATGTCGAGCAACTCGCCGACCGCTTCGGGCTGATCCATCGCGGGCAATTGCTGACCATCCGCTCGCCGCAGGAACTCGCCGCCGACCAGGCCGACCGCTATGTTCTGCGCTACCGTGGTGGCGCGCCGATCGAGGGATGCAGCGAAGTGCGGCCGGGCCTTTTTACTCTCGATGCCGGCGCGGCTGAATTGCCTGCCTTGATCGCGCGGGTCAACGCCTGCGGTGGCGTTCTGCAGGACGTGAAACCCAGCGTGTCGCTAGAAACCGTGTTCTTCAGGACCATCTCGTCGAGTGACGTGGCAAGCCGGTAAGAGCCGAGTTTTGATGTTTGTATTGGTTTCATTGATTGGTTCATGCCGGAATAAGAATCCGGCTCTATCGGATAAGCGGTCACCAAGAAGTCGTCCGTGCCTCCGTGCCCGGTTTTCCGAGGCATGAAGGCCTCTGAGGATCGGAGAACTTGTCCGATAGATCTTAATAGCAATTGCCAATAGTGCACCCACGCCGATTCCGTCCGACCGGTCGTTCGAGCAAACTCACTACAGAACCTCATCGCGTGATATTTCCTCAACAAGACGGACATCTTCCCGGAGCCAAGGAGCTAGGTTTCTTTGTTCTCGTTCCCGTGCTGTCTCTGGGAATTGGGGCGGTACTTAACGCTACGCTGGTTCGAGGCGGCTATGAATGGTGGGGAATTGCGCGTATCAGTTACGAGCTATTCGACCGCACTGGCTTTTGGATTATCGCGCTTGGGGTCTGGGCCGCCGGTGTTGCAACTGCGTCGAGCCGTTCGACTTGGCGCCGCTTATTGGAAATCCGGATTCTTTGTGCATGGGGTGCGACAACAGCAATCCTGATTTTCCTCGTGGAAACGAATGTTTCGAATCTCCCTGCGGGTTCATTCTTTGACTTCTTGGCTCTCTACACTGTACTTATCTGCGTCCCTGCCGTTGATCTTGCTCGATATTCACACGTGCGAGTTGCATTTTTGTCGATGTTGAGATCGCTTGCCGTGGCTATTGCGGTATTTGGCGCATACACTGCCATCGCTTATTTCCATACCATGATTAAAGGCAGCCTGTTTATTCTGGCTACACCGAACGACGCCTTGCTCTGGGATTTTGACGCGCAGCTGTTGGGCGAAACACATTATGGGTCGCTCGCGCACTGGCGAGCGTCTCACCAAACAATTGTGCGGTTTCTCGATATCGCATACATCGGTCTGTTACAGCAAATTTGTTGGTCAGCCCTATTTTTTCACGGAGCCAGGGATTTTGCCGGCGCGAGGCGATACATTGTCGCGATGTTCTTAATATACTCTCTTGGTTCAGCTGCCTATTTCTTCGTGCCATCCAAAGGTCCGATTTTCTACGCTCCCAATCTGTTCAACGATCTGTCGACGTTCGCACCAGATACTTGGCGGTTGGCGCAGTTCTTGACATGGAGCACTGACAAAACTGTTGTCGGCATTCCCCACGAGATTGCGCCTTTTGCCTATATCGCAGCCCTTCCCAGCGTGCACGTTGGTGTTGCACTGATTATTGTGCTGGCCATGCGGAAGAGTCTTCTGATTACACTGTTCAATTCAGTACTGCTTACGCTAACTGTCGCGGCGACCAACATTCTTGGTTGGCACTATGCCGTCGACGCGGTTGCCGGATTGGCACTCGGTGCTTTGAGTTGGGTTTGCGCATGCTGGATTTCGCCCTTGCAGAAGGATGCGGTCGACGCCGCCAGGTAGACAGGTGCTTGATTAAGCGTTCGTACGCGCGGAAATGATAGACCCCGTGATTTCCTTAGGAGCAACATCTCGCTGTACCCACAACGAGGAGCGTCTTGCGCTTCTGCTCTTCGTGGCTTTTTTTTCGTATATGTTCTTTCGAAACGCCTGGGTTACCGAGGATGCGTTCATAAATTTTCGAGTTATCGAGAATTTTCTTTCCGGTGACGGTTTCGTTTGGAACATCGGTGAACGTGTGCAGGTATTTACGTCCCCGCTGTGGATGCTACTCACCACTGGGTTTGTTGCCGCGACGGGCGAGGTTTTTTACACGACGATCTTCCTGTCTTTCGGTCTCGCCGCGCTAACCCTTTGTAATCTGTATTTCGCGTCATCGCGGGTTCCGGCTGTCTTCTTGATTTTGGCGACCATACTCCTCTTGACACGTTGCTTCGTCGACTACTCCTCTTCCGGTCTGGAAACGCCATTGGTAGCTTTTACCCTCTCGGCTTTCCTTGTTTCTTGGTGCCGACTGACGCCTGAAGCAAGCAACACATTCCTTTTGGTCTTCCTTGGGAGCATATGCGCGATAACCAGACACGACACCCTGCTCTTCACGGTCCCGTTCATTGTAAGTCAGGTGGTAAAGTCTGCTTGGCCGCTCTCGGGCCGGTTATGCGTTGATCTAGCTCAGCAGGTTGTCCTGGGTGCAGCCCCGCTACTTGCGTGGACGGCGTTTTCCCTACTCTATTACGGTTCAGCGGTGCCGAATACCGCCAATGCCAAGATCGTTTCGGCCGGCGCGCTATTTGATCCGATGGGGCAGGCGGTTCGCTATCTGGAGTACATGCAGCATTTCGACCCTATCGCACTTTGCTTGATTGCCGTTTCGGTCTTCGCATCGGTGATTTATCGATCTCGTCATTGCCTTCCACTAATCAGCGCGCTTGTCTTATTTGTTGCCTATGTGTTTTATGTTGGTGGTGATTACATGGCCGGCAGATTTTTCGTGGCCCCTGCGGTAATGGCAGCGATCATCCTTGCCGATATGTGTTCGGGAGCGCTGGCAAGGCGGGAAGCTGCTGCCGCCACGAAAAGGCAGGTGAGTCGAGAGATTTCCCTAGCGTTGATATGCGTTCCTCTCATGATCCTCGCTGCGGTGGATGTGACGCCGAATAACAGAAGTGAATATCTCCGGCTACGGATTGTTGATGGGATAGCTGACGAGAGAGGTATTTATTACGGCTTTACGGATTTTTTGTCAGTCGTGAACTTCGGCCTCAATCATCCATTCAGAACTCGCGGCGAGCAGATCCGGCAGGCGGTAGGTTCGGGAGGGGGAATCTTGATCTCGTGTCATATAGGAATGGTTGGGTATTACGGGGGGCGAGAACTGTATATTATTGATCCGCTCGCATTGAGTGATGCCTTCCTCGGTCGGATGCCGTTGCGACCGGGTGCACAGAGAATTGGGCATTTCGAGCGATCCCTGCCGCGTGACTATCTCGAGTCTATTGCTACCGGCAGTAATAGATTTACGCATCCGTTGGTTCGCCAGTACTACGACGATATTGTCGAGGTTACTCGCAAGCCCTTGCTCTCCGCAGATCGTTGGGGAGCGGTGCTACGCTTGAATAGCGGCTACTACAGGGAGCTGAGTAGTGTTTCGATATCGGATTTGGGCGGACCGATGCTGATTGATGGCGAGGTCAGTTTCGCGATGCATTCTTGTCTTGGCGGCCAGAAGGTGCCGGTTTATTTGGTCGGGTTGCAAACGCTGGGACGAAATCGACTCCGGAGTTTCACCGCGTCGGCGGATTCTGTCAGTGACTCCACCGCTTCCTCAAAGGAAAAATAGGGGTCTCGATGTCGATGTCCGGTCATCCCATCCTCTTTGGTTGCCGGTGTTTGGATCTCGGTAAGTGAGTGCGATCAGGAACCGGATCGCGAGTGAAGGGGATTCTGCGTGGCGGTGTTGGGCTGTGGGATTTATTGTACTTTTCGCCGTTGCCTGCCCGTTCTGGGTCGTTAGTGTTCCACCGTCGACCGATCTCCCTCAGCACCTGAGCCAAATTTTTCTTCTGGAGGAAGCCCTGGCCGGAGGGCGCCCGGATCTGATTCCTACGCCCTGGTACTACGCCAACACGCTCGTGTATTGGCTCATCTATGGTTTCTGGCAGATAGCTGACCCCCTTACGGCCGGGCGCCTGACATTGAGTGCTCTTGCGACAGGATGGTTGTTGGGCAGCTATGCTCTTGTGAGATTGCGCCGGCGCCACATCGAAAATTGGTTGATCGGCGTTCCGTTGGTCTTCAACTTTCTGTTCTACTGGGGTTTGGTCAATTTCCTTAGTGGCTGGCCGGTCTTCTGTCTGTTCATTCTGGCGACGAGTGGCCGTCCTGGCCGGCGACAGATGTTGCTCATGGCGGGCACAGCTTGTCTGTTGTACTACGCGCATGCCCTTTGGTTCCTGATGGCCAACCTCTGGCTGATTGCTCGAATCGTGGGCCGCCAGGCTCGGTCCTGGCATCTCTCGCTGCTGCCGATGCTGCCGACCTGGGTTCTCGCTTGCATCTGGTACCCCATGCTGACCGCAGCGCGCCGTGGAAGCGGGGTGGAAACGGGGGAATACTGGGGCAGGGTGGCCCTTGAACGTCTCGATCTGAACTATCTTGCCAATGCTGCGCAAGGTGGACTCCAGGGGAGCCTGGAACCGACGTACCTCCTCATCCTGGTTGGCTGGATGGTTGTGGCTGTCGTGACCCGCTGGCGACGTATCGATGATGAAGCCGACCGACCGCTTCTTCTCGCCGCTCTCGTGCTCATCTTGGCGTTTTGGGTGCTGCCGGAGAAGTACATGAACACGATCTTCTTCAATGAGCGCTGGCTGCCCTGTGGACTCACGTTGCTCTTGCTGGCCTTGCCTCCTCCGCGGGTGCCCCGGCTGTATGGGCTGACTGTGGGTATTGCGCTTACCGTGATCTTCTCTCTTGCGACGATCAAGTCGTGGCGGGCGTGGGATGAGGAGGAGATGGGCGGGTTTCTTGCAGCCGTCGGGCAATTGCGCCAGGAAGACCGTGTTTTTGGCATGGAGATGGTGGGCGGTAGCACTTTCATCAAGGGCAGGCCCGGGCTGCAACTGTCGTCCTACGCGCAGGCATTGCGCGGCTGCGATACCAACTTCAGTTTCACGGAGCATTACACGGGAATTGTCCAGTACAGGAACCAGATCCCGGTCAACCCGACCCGCAAACTGATTTCGTTTCCCTACCAGACAAGACCCGAACACTTGGTCGGTTTCAACCGGGTGCTGATCAACGGCGACGCGGATGCGCATGAATTTGCTCGCCAGCGCCTGAACCTCGAGCCAATGGACGACAACAGCGCGACATGGCGCCTTTACCGGATCAGTGGGCAGCCGTAGCGGTGCTGTCGTCACAGATGCGTGGGTAATCTGTGTAGCGAAACTCCGCCTGTCGTTCGATGGAGCGCAAGAGATTGTTGTAGGAGAGGTCTCGCTCGCGCACGATATGCGTATAGCCGGATGTCAGCGACTTATGCAGTGACGCCACCTCCTGGCAGTACGCCCGGTCGGCGTGCGGGTCGGTCGCTTCGCTTACGCGGCCTTCTTCCCGTTCCCGGAACGCGCGCTCGGCATGAACTGCTGCCGTCAGTGCGGCTGCCGCGTAATCACGGGAAATCGTTCTCGCCAGGGACTCGGCTTCGGCATACTGACGATCGGGCAGCAAAGTGTAGACTATTTGGTCCCGAATGGCGTTATGGAAATGCGGTTGGCGCTCATACTCCCTGCCACGCAGGGTGCCCCCGAGTTCCCAGTCGGCCATGCGCATCCAAGTGATCACACCCATCGGCACCGTCAGCATCAGCAAGAGCGGAATGATGCGCCGTGGTAGCCCGACCCGCCCGAGGATATCAACCAGAACCAGAACCAGTCCGCCAACCGACACGAAGAGAAAACGCTCGCTGGCCATCGACCAGGTCGTAAATGGGAGGAACTGAAGATAGACCAGCCAGGGGGCCACGGCCATGACGACGCCGAGGGGCCACAGTGCCCGCCGGACGCAGAGCGTGCGCAGGGCCAGCAGCACGAGCAGCACGCCGAGTCCGGAACTCAGCCAATGCCATTCGCCCAGCCGATACACATCGTGGTAGAGGCCAAGCGGATAGGGCACCAGCAGCAGGCTGCCGAGGGTAGTGAAAATCCGCGATGCGCGGTCGAGGACGATCAGCGCGCCAGGGTGGTTCTCGATGCGAATGCCGGTGGACTCGCCCATCCGCATGTGCACGACCGCCGCGACGACGACGACTGCCCAGGGCAGCAGCAAGCTGGCGACTTTTCGTCCGACAGGAACGGCGGTGGCATGGCGCCAGCAGGCAGCAAGCAACAGGGTCAGGAAGAGCACCTGGGTCATTCCCGCGGCCTTGCTGAAACACGCGCATAGCAGTAGCAAGGCGGCCAGTACGCTGTTCCCGACGGGCCAGCCCGCCCGCAGCCCGCGCGCCAGAGTCGCCGCCGCGAGGAAGCCGAACGTACCAGCCATCAGGTCCTTGCGGGAAGCGACCCAGGCGGCGGCTTCGACATGCGCGGGGTGGACCACGAAGAGCACGGTAGCGCACAGTGCCAACACCCCGGCCTGGTTCGCCCAGGCCGGTCGGAAGAGCAGGACGAGTTCGCGGACCAGCCAGAAGAACGCGATCGCCGAAAGCGCGTACCAGGCGAGATTGGAAAAGTGGAAGCCCATTGGTTCATCGCCGAACAGACGGAAGTCGAGCCAGTAGGTGAAGTCGCGCAGCGGCAGGAACTCCCAGCGATTGGCCGGTTTCTGGAGGAAGAGATGCAGGTCGGTCCACGGCAGTTGGCGCACCATGCGGTTGTTGAAAGCCAGGTAGATCTCGTCATCGGCGAAGAGCTCGTGATACAGGCTCGGCAGAAAGAGGCAGAAACTGCAGACGAGCAACAAGGCCGAGGTCGTTCGCAGCATTCTCCAGTCGGCATTCAGCGCGTTCACGAGACCCCGCCCATGTGCTCGGTAATCGGCATGACAGGACGAAGATGCCACTCAACTGCCTGCGGCCAGCGCGCCTGCTGTCCAGATGGGGCGTGGGTGGCCTGGACGACCCAGCGTTGGCCCTGGCGCTCGCCGAAGTCAGTTGACCCAAACCGCCGGGGGTCGGGGTCTGGATGAGGCTGGCGGGAGAAATTACTGAGCGAGTACGGCATCGATGTTCCTCGCCGGGACGGCGGTGATCCCTTCGCTGAGTGGCCAGGGCTGGCCTTCGCCGTGACAGATCACATAGAGGTGCTGCAGGTTCAACGCGTCGCGGGCGGAGCGCATGGCGACCGTCGCTCTCGGGGAGCGGGTAAGCTTGATTTCAAAGCCCAGGCGTTTGCCGTCCTTGGCAATCAGCAGGTCGAGTTCGGCGCCTGTATGCACGCCCCAAAAAAACGCTTCGCCCGGTCGTGCGTCGCTTCGGCGAATGATCTCACGCACGATCAATCCTTCCCAGGAGGCGCCACACTTGGGGTGCGCCAACAAGGCGTCTGTATCGCCGATTCCCAGGAGACTGTGCAAGATGCCGGTATCCGAAAGGTAAACCTTGGGTGCCTTCACCTCCCGCTTGCCCAGATTGGTGTGCCAGGGCAAGAGGCGGTAAGCCATGTACGTGCCTTCGAGGATATCCAGATAGCGGCTCACGGTCTTGTCGCTCACACCAAGCGAGCGGGAAATTTCGCTGCTGTTCCACGTCTGGCCATGGTAATGCGCCAGCATGGTCCAGAAGCGGCGCAGGGTAAGTGCCGGCAGATTGATGCCGAGTTGCGGCAGGTCACGCTCCAGGTAGGTACGAATGAACGCCTCGCGCCACTCTCGACTGGTGGCGAGATCGCTGGCCAGGAAGGCACGCGGGAAGCCGCCGCGCAACCAACGGACGTCAAGCCAGTCTGGCTCGATGCGATGCTGCCCATCTGCGGCAGCAAGTTCGTCGAGTCCAAAACCATCAAGCTCCTGAAAGGCAACGCGGCCCGCCAGACTCTCGGCGGATTGTCGCAAGAGCTCCGGTGTAGCGCTACCAAGAATTAGGAAGCGTGCCGGAGTATCGCGGCGGTCGGCCAGCACCCGCAGTAATGGGAACAGATCCGGTCGGGTCTGGATTTCGTCCAGGATGACCAAGCCTGTCAGCGGACGCAGTGCGAAGGCAGGATCGGCAAGGCGCGCCTGATCGTCGGGGTCTTCAAGGTCATAGTGTCTTACCGGGCCGTCCCAGGTTGCGGC
>JGI24214J29971_1027704_pt1 | contig 11124 bp, 1 predicted proteins | sample EnhBio_Anaerobic_3_FD_29971 | JGI IMG/M metagenome (IMG submission 29971)
TGTGCAAGGCAATACCCAGACCAAAGGTGCCCTTACTATGGCTTCAGGTGGAGCTGTTACTCCAACCAACAAAGAGCTGTTGCTTGGAGCACGCTTTGAGCAATGGATCGGACAGTTCAATAGAATGGATGTAGCCAAGAAAACCAACATGCTGATGGACTTTAGAAGTTCCCAGGAGCAAGTCATCAATACCCCTGAGAAATACGAGCTGTTCCTTACTCATTGCCTGAAGAACTTTCTCAACACTCTTCGTCATTGCCCAATCCACCACATCCATGACGAAAAGACTGCAGAGGAATTGAAGTTTCGCAACTATCTGTTAGAGACCATAAACAGGCTGCCTAACAATGAAAAAATGCGTCCCTATGTCCCAGAACTCCTCCAGTTCATCTTATCTACCATCAAGAATGAAAATGAAACTAATGCTACTGTATTGTTGAGACTCTTCAGTGAGCTGCACAAAAACTTTCGCCCGACCAACAATCCGGCCCAACAACAACAAAACAAGCTTCAATTGGAGACCTATGTTCAGCCATTCTTTGACTTTGTTTGCCATCTCTACAAAGAGCTTCCAGACACTGTGAAGAAAACCTTTTCTGATCCACAACCACTCCCTCGACCAAATCAAGGTGATCAACCAACCGAGTATAAGCTAATTCCTGGTGCAACACAGTCTTTTAAGGTTTTAACGGAATGTCCTATCATTGTTGTGCTTCTCTTAAGGATCCATCCAAAGTATCTCGAAAAGAATGTAAAAAAGTTTCTTCCGTTGATTATGAACACTCTGTCTCTTCACCACCCAATGCCTACCAAAGGCCTTCGTACCCAATATCAAGATTTCATTGCTGCACAAGTCAAGACATTGACTTTTCTTGCCTATATGTTGCCTCAGTTCATCGAGCTGTTTCGACAATATCAAACCAATATTCCTCTCTATGTGATCCAACTACTCTCGAATTGTCCTCCTGAGTCGTGCACAACCAGAAGGGAATTGTTGATTGCTACTCGGCACTTGTTGGTTACAGATTTTAGAGCAGGATTCCTCAAACATATTGATTCCCTGCTTTCTGTTGAACTCCTCATTGGGACTGGGCGGACTTGCTATGATTTATTACGACCCCTGGCTTATTCAACACTGGCTGATTTTATTCACAGTGTCCGAATGGAATTAAAGCTCGAACAACTCTCCAAAGTCGTTTATCTGTTTACCAGAAATGTTCACGATACTTCACTTCCTTTCAACGCCCAAACCATGTCCGCCAAGCTCCTTTTGAATCTGCTTGAACACATTGCCAAGAAGCAACCACCACAGGCTCGGCCACTGCTCTTGCGGATCTTAGATGCTTTTGTCCGAAAATTTAGCAGCCTGAGAAAGCAGATTGTTGAGTTGACTGGAGTCAAAGAAATTAAACAGGAATATACAGATATGACGCTTTCCTCCAACGTTCCTAAAGATTTCCAATCTCTCATTGCTATGCTTATTTTGGCTCTCAAGAATGCTGTTTGGAATTTGAATTCCTCTGCCCAAGGTCAACACATGCAACATGGTCTGTCTGCTGAAGAGAGTATCATTTGCCGAAAGATGTTACGACATGGTTTGCAGTGCTTGGCTGTATTTTTTGGCACTTATCCTAATCAACAAGACCAAAAAGAACTTCTCGAGAAATTTGCTGAAATATTTGCAGTTACTGAACTTATGATTTTCCAAGATGTCATGTCAACAGATATTAATTTCCTGTTTGATATGATTATTAAGGATCATACCCTGTGCTTGTTGCCTCAGTATCTATTATTGTCAAGCAACGCAGGCATTTCAAGATTATTTGCTGATATCTTATTGGGCTTCTTGATCGAAAAAATGGCTGACTTGTCGGGCCCTAACGCTGATATCCTCTTACAGCTCTTCAAAATGGTGTTTCACTCAATTACAGTCTTCCCCGAAAATGAACAGATCCTCCAGAGCCAACTTGGTTCGATTATCACCGAGTCAATGAGACAAGCGAGCACTGTTCAACAGTCTGCTAATTGTTTCTTTCTGTTAAAGAGTCTCTTTGCTGCCACTGGCCCCAAGTTTACCAAGGAGTTTTTACCTCTCTTGTCTTCATTTCTTGCCCCAAGTTTACCAAGGAGTTTTTACCTCTCTTGTCTTCATTTCTTGAAGGCTTGAACACCTTGCAAGAAAGTGCTCATCCACTTCATCTTCGAGAATTATTTGTGGAGCTGAGTTTGTCAGTTCCAGTCAAATTGAGTGCTTTGATTCCGTGTCTCAGACTGCTCATCAAGCCTTTGATTCTTGCTCTTGAAGGGAGCAGTGATTTATGCGTCCATGGGCTTCGTGTTCTTGAGCTCTGTGTTACAAAGTTGGGAAAAGATTTTTTGGAGCCATTTCTTACTCCAGTCAAGCCTCGTTTGATGCGTGCTCTGTGGAAACATTTGAGACCACCTCCTTACAAACATGCTTCTCAAGTCTTACGCATCCTTGGAAGAATGGCTGGTCGAAACAGAGATTTCTTCGATTCTCTCCCGAAACTAGGCACTGTTGATAATATTTATCCTGGGTTTACTGTGCAACTCAAATTGACACAACCATTCGATCTGGAACTTCAGGATGCAATCCTCACGGCCAAAAATTTGATTTGGACAGAAGCCAAACCTCCAAATATCGAGCGTCAGAAAGACGCATTTGCCTTCCTTAAATCATCGCTTATCTGCCTGTTGCAGCTCGATTGCATGGACACCTGGAAATCTGCTTCTCCACCCGAGAAGGAGGAAGGACCAATCACCATCCCCTCGTTTGTGGAGCCGACCATGGAGATCGAAGGACCTCCAGGAACCTTCACTCTTGCCAAGACAAAAGCAGGATTGGAGTCCGAAACAGAGACTTGCCGTGTTATTTTAGCGACCTTAATCATTTCACCAACCCTTGAGTATCTCCAGGAGGATGCAGGTCAATTTATTGAGGGCATTTCCAGGCACTTTGCATTGCTTTTCACCTTCCAAAGGGGTCCATCCTACGAAAACCTGACTGAGATTTCACCCTTCGTGTTTGTTGAGGCTGTAATGGATGCTTGTACAAGTGAAAACCGAGAATTTTGTAAACCAGTGGCAAAGGTGTTGGATATTTTTGTCAACGCAACCGAAGAGGCATGTGGCACCAAACTAAAAGCTTCTCAACTCCCTGTTTATGATCGATTGGCCCTTCTCGCTTGTCAATACTGCAATCAGAGGGAATGGCATAACAAGGCAGGAGGGTGTTTCATTCTCACTTATTTTATGAACAACTTGGATGTTGCTTGGGTGCGACGACATGAGATTCGCTTCGTTCGTGCCTTACTCTTCATCTTGCGAGAGCTTTCTCCATCTGTTTCGGTGACAACTGTTGAAGAGGCTGCTTCTGCTCTCACTGCTCTCATTACCAAAGCTCACACAGGACTCCCACCAGAACAACAAAGTGAAGTTTTACAAGAAGTTGTTGTCGTCCTGGTGTCCGAGCTTTCTGCTCCGAATGCCCGTGTCAGGAAGAGTGTCAAGGGTTGTTTAGAACAACTCACCGAGTTAACTGGCATTAGTACCTATGATTTGTTGCAGGATAAGGTGTCTGGATGTTTGTTGAATCGAATCTTTGCACAGCCACTCAAGTTTTCAACACGAGTCGTTCAAACAGGTCATTTGGATGCCATTACTTTCTGCTTGGGTACAAAGCCCCCTGTCTTGAGCTTCAGCCCTCAGTTGGTTGCATTGTTGACAGAAACGCTTGGGATCGTTAAAGAGGAAGAAGTTTTCCTTCCGGTCAACCAAAAGGTTGCCCACAGAGTTGCAGCGATTGAATTCATGACTGCTATCATGGGCCTCCCCGAGTTTATGCAGACCGACACCTACAAGGAGTTGCAGGGCGATATCATCTTTCATTTTTTCAGTGCTCTTATGCTACGCTCCGAACAGATTATTTCAGTGGCTCAAAAGAGTCTAGAATTAGTCTGCCCTTATCCTCCGAAAGATCTTCTGAAAATGACCTTGAGGCCGATCCTTTTGAATCTGGCTGATTATAGGAAGCTTTCTGTTCCCCTGTTGGAAGGTCTTGCAAGGCTTCTTCTTCTGCTTCGCTCTGCATTCAATACCGCTCTTGGTGATAAATTGTTGGAACATCTCGAAAAATGGACAGAGCCCGAAAAGTTGCTTTCCGCAAACAAAGCATGGAAACCATCTGATCTGGTGAAGATCCCCACAACTATTATCGATCTGTTTCATTTGCTCCCCGCAGCTGCAGTGAATTTCCTCGCAAAATTAGTCGAGAAGACCATTAAGTTGGAACTCAATTTGCCCAAGGAAAATCGTAGCCTCCCCAAAATCCTCAACAGCCCCTACCGGTTGCCTTTAATCAGATTCTTGAACAAATACCCTTCCCAATCGATCAGCTATTTTCTTCACGCCCTGCGTGAGCCTTCTGTGAGGCAATTATTTTGGTTTATCCTTAAATCTGATGCTGCTGGCCCATTGAGACAAGAGTTGGTTGAAAATCATGAGACTGAATTCATTGGAGCAACTTTTAACGCTCATGTTCCTGGGAATCAAAATTCGAAAGCCGAACTCCAATTTCAAGGCATTTTGATCGTGTGTGTGCTGTCCAAACACATTCCAGATTATCTGGAAAAGCATCCAGCCATTTTGCAGTGCCTGATTGATGTTTGGAGGTCTCAAGACAGGTTAAATCGTCTGAGACATGAAGAAAATCTTCCTCTTCACCAGGTTCGAGAGTCCAAACTCCTTGTGAAATGTTTTTTGGGATATTGTCTCCGCAATCCTGCAGAAATCAAGTTACTTTTTGACATGCTCTCAATTGTTGCTCTTGATCGCAGAACTACCGTAGATTATGACTTTCTTAGAAACTTTTTCACAAAGCACGTGCCAAGCCATTATTCGCAATCTCTCAAACATGAAATATTGACACACTTCTTCGAGTTTTTTAACCCCTTTCCAAAAGAGTCACGAGAAGTGACTAGCTTGGTGACTGCTGCCATCAAATTACTTATCGGTCCTATCATTCAACACGAGCTTGAAAATCCATCTGATGAGCAACTCATTCAACGCCTTGTCTCGGAACTCGTTGGAGCCTCCGAAAGAGATAAAGAACTTGCTCCCAAAGGACCAAACGGACAACCCCTCACCCCACCAAAAGAAGGCATCCTTGCTTTGCTTGATCCTTCAACAACCGACAATTCACTTAGTATTGAGCTTCTAAGACTGTGTACTGTTTTGGTCACATATAAGCATGCACTTATCCAAGATTACCGCAAGCAACTCATCAAATTCGCTTGGATCTATCTGAAGGTTGATGATCCAACCACTCAACAAGCATCCTATGCATTTGTTTGCTCATTTATCAAAGCCTATGACACACCAAGCAAAATCGTGATTCAAGTCTACTGTCAACTATTGAAAGCGTTCAACCAAGAAGCAAAAGGTCTTGTCAGGGAAGGTTTGGCAACCCTACTCCCTACCCTCAGTCAGAAACTACCCCCTGAAGATATTCCCATATGGGTGACAATCGTCCGGAAGGTCATGATCGAAGATGGAGCCATATTAGCTCAAATTAGCCACATCTTACAGCTGATTGTTCGACATTCGGAACTCTTTTATCCCTTTTCCGCTTTGTTCCTCCCGACCATGGTCAGCAACTTGCACAGAAGTAGTATGCACAATAGTCCCACTCTTGAGAATCGACAGTTATCCCTGAAAGTGGTATCCTTAATTCTCAACTGGGAAAAGAAGAGACGAGAAGAAGATGCCGAGAAAGCGGAAGAAAGTAGTAGAAAAACGGTCCCAACCTCCTTGAGGAAGAATCGAAGTTCGACCCTCTCCCAAAAAAAGAAGGAAGAAGACGAAGATGCTCAGGTTCTCAGACCACGCCACATCGAAACGATTGTTTACTTCTTGATCAAAATGATCTCAACAGATTTCAAAGATGGAGGTAGCACATTACGCTCAGAGGCAGAATCATTACTCCGACAGACCATTAGTATGTGGCCCGACGTTTCTATCCGATTTGAGTACATCGAATCTGTTGCTCAGATGCAACAAAGAGCAGTTGGTGCCAACGCCGCTTCACAAGCCAACGATGGAGAAAACAGGGAAGATGGACAAGGAGCTGCCAACCCACCAGCCGCCGATGCCAAGGGATCCGAGACAAGCTGGATAGTGACTTGCCTCAAGCTTCTGAGTTTGATCCTTGATTATCAGTTGCTCAGCTTCGTCAAAACAAATTCAAACAAAATCTTGAAGCTTTTGATGCTGGCTCTCGATACCCACGAAAACGATATCAACAAAACTCAGCTCTTTACTGAAATCTTGGCCAAAATCATGGAAGGCTTTCCCAAAAGTTCGGATTTTCATGTTCAAGATTTGTACCAAAGGATTCAAACAGGGGTCGCCACGCTATTTTCCCAAGAGCCAATTCCTCTCCAACACCTCCTGGTCATTTTCAACAAAGTTGTTCAAGTCAAGCCTGATTTTATTGTTGAGTCAGCCCAAAACTTGGTTTTTGTGATTGAGAAACTGATTACAGAGCATTGCCAACCCCAGTTCCCACCTGATCAAAAGGGTCATGAAGGAGATTCCACTCTTGCTGATTATATTTCTCTCTTTGGAAAAATTATTCCAAAAGTCCAGACCCAGTACCGGGGTCTGTTCCTTGGTCACATCTTCAATCTATTACAACACTCTAATGATGAAGCCTTGTTGATTGTTGTCTTACCTAAAACAAAAGATTGGATCAAGATTGACGCAGATTCAAACACCAAAACAGAATTTCTCAAAAAATTGAAACGATTCCAAAAAGTCCGATCACTTGAACTACACAATTTGTTTCTAGAACAAGTGTTAGATCTTTATCAAGACCCGAAATCCGGTACCAGTGAAAAAGACGAACTTTATGGATCTGTCTTGATCGGCTTATCGTCTCCCAACCCCGACTTAAGAGCCCGTGCCTTTGCTCTTATTGATGCTCGGTCACAAAAAGACTTCACATTCCGAATGTGTCAAGTGATTTTGAAAGCTGATACCTGGAATTCGATCGGAAATACGTACTGGATCCAACACTCGCTTCATCTCTTGTTGGCGCTTTGCCTCAACTCTCCCCTTCAACTTTCAACAAATTCTGGCCGCATTATTTCACTCGCAGAGAGCTCCAGATCCAAGAGCCTTAGAATCAGTACAACCAGGGCAGTAGGCGGGAATGGACCGACCCCCGCCCAGAGTAATCTGCTCAACAAGCACAAGAAGTTTCTGACTTCGCTTCAATCAACAAAAGCTTCAGCTCTTATCAATCCTTTGCAATCCTTGTTTCATCATAGTCCTGAATTGGCACATTCCATCTGGGTCTCCCTGTTCCCCAAGATTTGGAACCAAATCCCGAAACAAGACCGGGACACTGTCAACGAGTCTCTCCCCAACTTTTTAGCTTGCATGGCTTTTGTGAAACAGGCTCGAAATACACCCAACGTAGTGCAAACCCTTTTGGCAGGATTCCGAAATTGCGACCCCTCGACCATTGATCTTGGCCCAGCCCTCATCAACTATTGCGCAAGGAACTTCAATTGCTATCATCTTGGAATTCATTTGTTGGAGAAGATCTACGTCGCTAATCCAGGAAGTAATGACACTGTTTTCACCTATGTTCATCTGAGCAACTTGTATCGCTCCATTGCTGAAGAGGATTTCTATTATGGACTCTGTTCAGATTTTAGTACTGTTCAAGATTCGCGAGTGGCTCTTGTGTTCCAACACGTTGGAATGTGGCAAAAAGCTCAACAGGTTTTGACCCACGTCCAAAGGGATGTAGCCCATGGGGTCTTGCTGGATGTGCCTCTTCATGAACAAGAAATGTGGCGCTCTCACTGGGAAGACTGCAGTCGTCGGTTGAACCAATGGGAACTCTTATGCGAGTTTGCAAAAGCCAACAAAAGACCTGATTTGATTGTCCAAACTTGTTGGAAGATTGGCCAATGGGGGTTAATGGAAGAAACTTTCAAGACCAACAGTCTTTTGAATGCTGAATCTCCTCAGATCAAGATTCTTCAGAGCTTCGTTCTGCTTCGGGAAAACAAAACACAAGAAGTTGATTCCTTGTGCAAGCACGCGATGAGCTATCTGGTCACACAATGGACAATTTATCCAAGTCTCCCATCGATCGTCCACACTCAAATGCTTCATTCGTTTCAAAGAATTATGGAGCTGTATGAAACCTCCAACATCCTCAAGCTTCTCGCAACTCCGAAGACACCCACAAGAACCAACGAAATCAGAAGCTTTTTGCAAACATGGCAACAAAGGCTACCAAACTTCTGGGATGATATTTCTATCTGGAATGAACTACTTGCATGGAGACAAGTCGTCTTCTCATTGATCACCTCAGCCTATGCAAATGAAAGGGGTGTCGAAAAGCAAATTCAATTATTAGGACAACACGAAACGGCTTGGTCCCTGAACAAATTTGCCCACATTGCCAGACTCCAAGGACTGGAAGAACTTTGCTTCACCACCCTAAGACAGATGCCAAAGCTTCCTTCTATCAATGCCAATCATGCATTCGAACAGCTTAAACAAGAAATTTTGTGCTACTTGAAAATGCCATCCTCGTTCAAAACTGGCCTGGATCTCATTAACATGACGAACCTGGAACACTATGATGCCCAACAAAAAGCTGAACTCTACTACTTCAAGGGAGAGCTTTACACAAGGATGGGCTATCATGAGCAAGCGAAACAGGCCTATGCTGGGTCAATCGGGTTATGTAAAGATTTCGATCTTGCCTGGATTGGATGGGGAAGATTCTGGGATAACCTTTCTCAGCTTACTCCAAAGAACTCTGAAGAGTCGAACAAGAATGCCAAGAACGCGTTGCAATATTACTTACAAGGTGTCAGATGCAATCATCAACAAACCAAAGCCATTTTGTCCCGAGTGCTGTGGATTTTGACTCTCTCAAACCGCCAGGAGAGTGTGCTTAGCCCCTTTGATTGTCCGAAGATCCTAACAGGAACGAAACGGCTCGCAGGTTCACCTGAAGGTCCATCCAAACGTCAGCGCATAAACCGAGATGGAGAAGGAGAACATGTTGAACACGATGACCAGAATAACGGAACCGAAGACACCCCAGAAACACTGACTCAAGTCTTTGGTACACATTCAGCCCTCCTCCCCGAATGGCTCTGGATAGTTTGGATCACAGAAATGCTCTCTGCACTCGACCAACCGCATGGCGGAATTTATAAGAATCTGTTATGCAAAGTTGCAACAAAATATCCACAAGCACTTTTTTATGAACTCACCACATACATCCAACGAAAGCAGAAGCTCCAAGAATATGGTGGTCCATCCCAGGGACTTGACTTAGCACGCGAAGTCCTTAACACACTCCTTCAAGGCCACCCTTCCTTGCACAATAACCTTTCGCTCCTTTCAACGGAGCTCTCCCAAGCATTCATCCCATCCATACAAGAAGATTTATGCAATCTTCTCCAGATAGCTTTACGACAGTGCTACTCTACCCAAGAGCCACAATTATTAAAACAACGCCTTCACTCCTACTTCCAGGCCATTGAAAAGATGATCTCTAGGACAGCCTCATCAGCGACCGATCAACAACTTCTAGTGAATTTTACCAGCACTTTCTCATGTGCCAACCCGGCCCAAATCAATATTTCACAACTCACAGTACAACTCAAAACCTTTCTAAAAAACATACAACTGCCTTCACCGAAAACAAAACCACTTGAAACTGTTTCCCTCACTCTCGCCCAATTTCAGGATGACCAACTGCAAATCCCCGGGCAATATACACAGACCGTAGAACCCACAAATGATCACCACTATTTAATTGAGAAAATTAACTCTCCCATCACAATTCTAGAGGGAGGCACCCTGCCCCGAGTCCTTCTCTCGATGCGAGCCAACAATGGCCAATCTTTCTATTTCTTTGTTGAAACTGGCCACCGAAAGATCGATTTAGAACTTCACAACAAGGAAAGCTCTGCCAATCCATTCCCAGTTCAATGGAACTCAGAACTCCGCTTTTCCAAGTTATTCCGATATCTGGATGTCTTCCTCAAAGAAAATCCTCAAGCCAAGAAGCGCCACGTTTATTCTTTTGACAATGTTTTTGTTCCTCTTGATCCATTTACTCGGCTTCATAGAACAGCCGAAAAAGTCGTATCCCATTGGATGGTGTACCAAGACTGGGTCCATGAACATGGATTTTCGACTGAACGTGCCTTCGAAACGTTTAAGCATTCATACCCGAATTCCCCCCAAATAGAAAAGTTGCTGGAGACTCGCAAAGCCGTCATTCAAGCTGCAGTCCCTGATTACATCTTTTCGGATTTCGTCATCAAAAAGTTGGTTGGTGACTATGACTCAGCTTGGCATTTCAAAAAACACTACACAACACAGATTGCACTTGCCTCTTTGGTCAGCTATCTCTTCTCTGTTCCAAAAAGAGATCCTTTCAACTCCTCATTTTCTCCTGAAACTGCCCAGATTCAGCTTCACAACTTTGCTCCAGTCTACTCCAGGTCTGGCTTCTTACTTTCACCACAAATCTTTGGATCTGGACTTGCCCCTGAATGGGATGTCGAACAAAACAACGAAGCAACTGAGAGATGTCCGCTTCCCTTTGCTCTAGCCTCCAATATTCAGACCTTCATCGGACCTATCGGCTTGATTGGTTTATTCAACACCGTGACTTTAACCACAATGCTTGCCCTTGGCCAAACAGAAACACTCGAGGAAATCAAGAACCAACTCTGCTTGTTCTTCGAAGGAGACGTCTTCGATTCATTTTCCTATAAGAAAGCCCAAAACAGTGAAGATATGATGCAAATCGAAGAGGCCTCTGACAACGTAGCTGAAGCTAATGTTGGAATTGTCCTACGAAAGATGAAGTCACTCACCCCAGAGGTTCGCCCCGATTTGGCGAGCGACTGTGTCGTCCCTATCAACCATGAAGTGGCACAGCTATTGGAAGCCTCCATCAAACCTGCCAACTTGGCAGTAACAGATGCTTCGTTGTTCCCTTGGTACTGACGAGGCCTTGTCAAGCAAATGTAAATAAACGCCTGTAGAACGAAA
>JGI24214J29971_1013728_pt1 | contig 10986 bp, 11 predicted proteins | sample EnhBio_Anaerobic_3_FD_29971 | JGI IMG/M metagenome (IMG submission 29971)
CGAAAAGCTTAATGCCAAAACAAAAGGCTATGCTTTTACTTTTCGCAGTGTTACTAATAGTAACTACTGATTGTGCTTTAACGATTACTTCAGTTTCGTTATAATTTCCTGGCACTACGACATCTTTAGTAGGTAGTGTAATGGGTGGGACAAAGCTCTACATCTCGGGTTTAGGATTCAGTCCTATAATGAGCGATAACACAATGTTTGTGGGTGACTTCCCTTGTAAGTTATAAGACGGTGCCACGGACACTACAATTTTATGTACAACAAGCCCGACAGATTCTTTAAAAGAGTATTATAATTTACCCATAACAGTGAATGTTTTGGGAATTGGTCAGGCAACAGCAATAGAAAAATTCTCTTATGTAAATTCGCAAACTCCTTTACTGTACAATATTTTTCCCTCAGTGAGTTATGGCGGTGAGGAGACCTTATTATATTTGAGTGGACTTCATAGAATATCCTTTTTGGGGGCTGACAAAGATTTAGGTCATGTTTATGGAATTTACATTGGTCAAAGTATATGCTCAAGATTTGGTCTTTTCCAAGATGCTATTGATCCAAACTCAAATAAATTCATCCAATGCTATCAACCGACTTTACAATAAGCAGGTAAGTATAATGTTTCTGAGCATCTTTATGCTGGAAGATCAATGGGTCACGAACTCAGTTATAAAGCTTCTTTATAGAATGAGAAGTATCAATTCGTTGTGCTACCATTGGTGAATAAAACTACCCAGTCTGGGTCTGTTGCTGGCCAGGAAATATAAATCACAGGAACTGGATTTTCGACAAATCCATAAAATATAACAGTCTCAATAGATGGTGTAAACTGCTAGGTTTCATAATCAACATTGACGACAATAAAATGCAGACTGGACAGTCTCTTAGATCAGCCACAATCTATCGTTTAATCTAACAGTGATACACCCAGTAATCAATATACAAGTGGATCAGGGTTCTTTTATTAAAGTTATGATATTTCGCAAATCTCGCCTCAAACCATTGAAAAATTTAAGTCTTTATTAGATGCAGGAACCATAGATAAATCGAGGCTTATGGAGTCTCGTGTATCTGGCGAAATACGAACTGGTGACTATCTGAAGGCACCCTATGGTTAAGTGTGGAGAGGATACTTTGTTCCCAGTTAAACAGGGGAATATATTTTTAGAGGGGTGGCTGATGATTCGTTTGCGGTTTATTTATCGACATAAACTTATGGGTCTACCGTATAATTAACTGAGCCTCTTATTTACGCCAAGACATGGTCACCAACAGCTCTTTATGGGAATTATTATTTTAACGATTTTCCAACAGCATAATCTGGACCTATTTCGCTTTTAAAAGGAAAACATTATTACATGGAGGCTTATCATATCAATTATGGTGGAACAGGGTCATTTTCTTTATCCGTCTAAATCCCTAACAAAGACGCCAATGTATAAAGGTGGCAAACTTATTAAGTGCAGTCTATCTCTACGAGCATGACAGAAGACCCTGAAATAATATAGTTCACATCAAAAGGAGTAACAGGTGGTACTATAAATTTGAAAGTTTATGAAATAAATAGAGCGACTTTAGAAGTTACCATTGACCAAAATGTCACTATTCCATGGAATGCTAATGCTACACAATTTTGTAATGCGTTGAACCAATTTTCATGGTTTGGCAATTATGGGACTACATGTGCTTTAGTAATGAAAGATAGCACTGGATCGATAACAACAAATTTGGTCAATGGGGTTGAATTCACATGGACAGTTTCAATAGCAAAGTTCAGGACAGCAGATCTTCAGACTCATCAATTTATTACTACCTACAGTGATGGTAGTGGACAGTTTTCAGCTACAAAAATTCAAGACCACTCTCCATTTATGTCCGGTACGTTTACTCTTACTTTGAATGATACGCCAATCGTGATATCAAACAATGTTACTGACATTCCTTTCAATATTGATGCCGGAACTATTGAAAATGCCTTGAGAAAGAGAGCCGGTTTTCAATTCGTAAGAGTGTAAAGAGTTGGCTAACCAACAACAGGATGTAAATGGAACATTTACTACATCGGATACAATGATAACGTCCCAGATATTGTCGTAAGTGGTGCAGGTCTCATGGGTGGTAAATCAGGCACATCTCCATCTATCACATTTTCTACACGAAGAGAATACTCAACAAACCTTTTGGTAGATCCGATTGACTATCGGTGGATGAAAACATATTCTGATAAGGCAAATGTGATGGTGAAAGTTAATGGAATAGATTCTGCGTGTAATACAGATTGTAGATATACCTTTTTGTAGCAGGTGCCAAGGGTTACTAATGTTGAACTCAATGGGTATACATTGTCGTTGACTTTAACCGATCCACAATCTATTAATCTACCTCTTGATCAGATTACTGTGTTTTTGGACAATCAACCTTGTGTATCATTAACAGGAACGTTGACATCTTTTACATGTGAGCTTCCATACAATCAATAGGATATGTCACCAATTTTAAGTGCAGGTAGCCACTATCCTGTTATTTTACTTGGCTCTTTAGGTTACGCTGACATTGATGACGAACTCATGCCCATAGATGTTTCTTTAGAAGTTTTTAGTTTAAATTTGAATTAAGGGCCGGCGAATGGTGGGTATAGATTGACGGTGAATGGTACTGGATTTCCCAGCTCTTAAATGAATAAAAAGTAAATTTCTTTTACTCTTTGTGACAAATAATGTCCTGTTCATTAAATAACAAGCAATTAAGCTGTGATAACTGTCCCCTCATGCGAGTATGCGGACTACAGCACATTCCAAGTGCAATTTAACAATATGACTGATACATTATCATTCAAATACACAGAATTTGACACATCTGTCCAAATAAATTCAATAAGCCCAATATCATGGTCACCCGTTCAAAAAGGTGTAATGACCATAACAGGGCAAGGATTCGGTAACGATATGAGTATGCTCCAAGCATATATGTCCAATAGTAGTGGGAATATTTATAAAATGAAAGTGCTAAAGGGTAATGATACATAATTGAAAATCGGTATTCCTGGTGGTTTGCCTGGCGTGTATAAAATAAACATCTACAAGTAAGGATTTGGGTATGCAGCTTTATCAACATAATCATCCAATGCTTTTACTTATGAAGTCAGTGTATCGTCAATCACGCCATCATCCGGAAGTATAAATGGTGGTACACTCCTTACTATCACTGGTAAGAACTTTGTTCCCGATGCGTTATAAACCATGGTAACAATTGGAGATTAATTAAACCAATTATGTATGATATAAACTATTACTGAAACAGAGATTAAGTGTCGAACACCAGTAAAAAATTAATATTATGACATTGGCCAAAAGTTATAAGTAATTGTTGATAGCAAACTTATTATTCCTACAAATTGTTCTTCTTTAGGTTAAAATTGTTGGTTTAGTTATGGTTCATAATAACAAAGTCCTTATTTAGAGAGTTTAACATCTACAGCTGTATCAGCTTCTGGGTCTTTGACATTGACCGGGCAAAGGTTTGATATTGGAGAGTCAGTGAAAGTATCGCTTTACAATAAAATTACTAAAAAGACCATAGAGTTGACACCAACACTAAGCAATGCTACATCAATTACTGTCACTTTACCAAACTTAGAGTCAGGATTTTATGATGTAAGAGCAAGGATAGATCCAATAGGTGAAAGTAATGCGATATTGCTTCAAGCAAATTTAGACCTTAAGAGTCCTACAGTGTCACAAATTTCAATCAACGGTGGACAAATTGCTATTTAAGGTTGGGGATTGCCATAAAGTTGGCCAAAAGACTATTACAAAAAGTTATCCTTTACAAAAGATAAGTTAGTATTGCCATTAGATATAATTTCATTGACAACAACAAAAATAGTTCTCAAAGTCCCAGGTGGGAAGGATGGTCAGATTTATAAATTATCCGTCATTAGTCCAACAGGTATAAGCAAGACTGTTCAATTTTCATTATCATCAACAAAAACACCAACCGTTGACTTGACATCAACTCAAACGATATCTCCTAATACTCAAACTTTGATCTCCCTAAATCGCACAACTATGACAACTACCAACCCTACAACTATTCAACTTTATTCAGTAACGAATCCATCCTTTATTTATACAGTGTCATCATGGACCAATTCATCAACTGTATTAACATTTAATGTGACGTTGAATAGTGGGGGGTATAAGTTTAGGTTGTATAATGAAATTTATGGGTGGTATTCGACTACCTAAAGAACTTTCTTGAATGTGGAGAAATCAGGTACGTACTCTGTTGCTTCAAGTCCTCTCGGGGTGTCTTATAATGGTGGCACGGTAACAGTATATGGGAATTATATTGGTGATGGAGCTGTGATTGTGGTTAATGGGCAAAAAGGTGTTATCAAATCAAGAACAGTCTCAAGTGCAGAATTTTATGTACCAAAACTGATTACACCATTAAGTCAGGAGGAGTTCAAAATCTAAAGAAATGTCACCATAAATCTTTTATAAAAAAATCTTACTTTATGGGGCGACTCTGCAGGATGGTAAGCAGCATTTGACAAGTAACACTCAACAACATACTTTTCACCAAATTCTACATGCACATTAGGAATCGACATTGGCCAAGATTTAGGCATCCAACTTACAAGAATCCGTTACTTCCCAAACTCAACATGGAAAGTAGCCTCAAGTTATATCAAGGACGCAGTATTTGAAGTTTCAAACGACAATATAACTTACACAAAAATTGGTATAGTAGACCAAAATGTCCATGCAGGGTGGAATACGATTATGATAAACGACTAATCAATTTATCGTTATGTAAGATTCATACATGATAATGGTCAATCATATTGTAGTCTGGCTTAGTTTTAACTTTCGGGTGTGATTATGTCGACAGTTGAAGTGACAGATACGACAAACTTCTTGTCTGACTTGGTTATTGATGATGGGTTCACTCAGTAGACTTTGGCTGGGGCTTTAGCCTATAGGAAGGATAAGACGCCTATTGTTAATAGTGTGACTCCTGATAAGGGTGATGTCTTTGGTGGGTATGAGATTTCTATAACTGGGTAATATTTTGATGTCGCCACACCAACTGTTTTCATCGATGGAATACAATGTGCAGTAGTGGCATCATCAGCTACTGAAATAAACTGTACTGTTGGTGAAAGATTAGATTTGCCTTCGTAAGTTTCATTCAATGTTATGATTGGCCCAACACCAGCTATATTGAAGAGCAAATTTAGGTACGTCATGAGATGGAGCGACCCACGCACATGGGGGACTGACTTGCCACCTATTTAAAATGATTTAGTCTATGTACCTCAGGGTATGCATTTGTTGGTGGATTAGACTACGCCAATATTGGCAGGTATTGTTGTTGAGAATGCTACAATATAGTTTGCTGATTAAAGTGATATGATTATTTAATCTGGGTTTATTACATTGCGTGGGGGTGAGTTCATTGCGGGGACTGAGGATAGGCCGTATCAGCATCAATTGACGTTCATTATGCATGGGAATTATTATGGCACTCAACAGCCAATGTTTGGTAACAAGGGTATAGGATGTCTATAATGTAAGTTTTCTATGATTGGCCGTAAACGTACACCGACATGGACAACTATCGCATCTACAATCAACCCAGGGGAAAATCAGTTCACGACCTCACAAGATGTAGATTGGCAAGTTGGTGAGACTATAGTCATAGCGTCAACCAGTTATGACCATAATGAGGCATAGATGAGAACGATCACTCATATCGAGGGTAGGCAAATAACTGTGGATAAGAACTTCGTATATTAACATTATTCAGATGTGGAATCCTATGGCTAAAGTGACAAATTATAAATGCGAGCATAAGTAGGTTTGTTGTCAAGAAATATCAAAATGATGGGTGATGATCAATCTATAAAGACAGACTATGGATCGCATTTAATGCTTGCGGGTAGTGCTGAAAATGGGCTTGTGGGAAAAATAGCTTATGTTGAGTTTACTAAGTGTGGTCAGCCACAAATTCTTGGTCGTTATTGCCATCATTTCCATATGAATGGCGACGTATCGGAATCATACTCAATCGGCAACTCAGTTCATAACTCAATGGCACGTATATTGACACTTCATGGTGTACACTTTTTGTATGTGGCGTGGAATGTCGGCTATAGAGTTAAGGGACATAACTTTTTCATCTAAGATGGTGTTGAAACAAATAATATTTTGGAGTATAATTTGGCTATTAGTTCTTTACAGGTTAATAATATGTTACAAACTGATATGTCTGTTGCTAGTTTTTGGGTGACTAATCCCTCAAATCATCTTAGGTACAACCGTGCTGCAGGCAGCGATTTCTATGGAATTTGGTATGAAATAAAGTAACATCCTGATGGGCCTTCAGCAACTATGGATATTTGCCCCATTGGTAACCCGTCGGGTGAAAGTCACGATAATGTCGCCCACTCAAATGTAAGATTCGGGTTGAGAATTTTTAGGATGTATGCTCGTCAATATCCATGCTTACCAATAAGAGACGACACGTTAGTTGATCCTTGGAGTGCCAACCCATCAATATAGTCAAAATTTTATAACTATGAGTTGTGGAAAAATGGATAAGCTGGTCTATTGGCATAATAAGTGGGTAACATGATATTTGAAAACTTTACTATCGCTGAGAGTAAGCTTACAGGTATAGAATTTTACATGACTAATTTTACTAAATAGCGAGTTATAGCAAAAAACATGGCTATTATCGGTAGGTCGACAGGAAACCCACCAAAATCAGACTTATAATTGAACAAATCTCACGGTGCAATTTTATCAAGGACAGGATAATTGTAACTTTAAAATATCAGATTTTATTAGTTTACATAACAAATGACAGTTTGGCAAGCTTGTTCAAAATGTGATAACGTTTTGCTTTATACAAACTTTGGTGCTGCATATTATACGTCACAGATTCAATATTCTGGCATAAGTGGAAAGTTCTTGAATATGCTAGGTTTAAAAAGATAAGTTTTTTATGATCTTGATGGGACATTAACAAAAGGAGTGTTTGATTCAAAAACAAGAACGAGTGGAACATTGGCGTTTGGATGGCCACATTTGTTACAGGATCCAGCCTGTTTACCATCTTCTGCGCCATAAAATTGGGACACAGCGACAACTTGCGATCAAACTGTGATTATGCGTCAGGTAATGTTCACAAACCTTCAGAATGTTTAATAATTCCGCAGCCAAAGCCTTAAAGCACGCATGCTCGGCTCGCCATAATAAGTCACATCCTCCACTTAAACAGTCTACACATCAGTTCTCAGCCTACAGAACAATATGTAACCAAAGAAAGAAATGAAATTCACCTTTTCATTACCATATTTAACAAACAGAATTTACAATATTTGGTGGGGAACAGGTATCAATTTCAAGCACATGGCAATGGTGTCCTCGCACTTGTTTACACAATAAGACAAGGGAATTGTCTTTAAGTTTAATTACACACAAAATCGAGAGTTGTTTGAAATTGCTCCTTTGAGACAGGGTAAAGCATTTGATAATACATTGATGAAATCGGCAAGTTCTTAATTGTTGGATATGAGTAGTTGTGGGAATGGGGATTACTATCATGATAATTCGGATGATAAAAGGGTGTTGAATTTATGTGCAAGTGGTAAGAACAGGACACTATTTGAGTATACTGATGTCAATGCTATTTATTGTAGGTACTTATGCCCCGCACCACCCGGCAGTTGTACAAAATAAACAGTGCTTAGAAACTGGAGCAATGCTACACAATGGCCAAATAGCGTCATGCCTTTAGAAAGTGACAATATCACTATTCCATGCTAATGGACAATAATGATGGACATGCAACCATCAAGAATAGGTTACTTTGAAATAAATGGTGATATTATCATACCAGATACACAAGATATATTGATAGAGGCAGAAAATGTTTGGATTAAGTCAGGTTCATTAAAAGCAGGTACAAACACTACTCCATTTTCACATCAATTGACTATTCAAGTCAATGGAAATATGGATGATATTGGGTTGACTGTAAGCCCAGATTTGACAGGTAATAAAATGATTGTCAACACTGGTAGGTTGGAACTTTTTGGTACGCCACCTGCTACGTCGTGGACTAAATTGACTTCTTTTGCCAATGCTGGTGACACATCAATTAATGTATTATCAGCTTAAGGATGGAAAGTTGGTGATGAGATTGGTATTGCACCTTCATTTATGGCACCAACTGAATTCGAGAAAGTAACAATAACATCAATTAATGGAAATACTGTAAGTTTTACACCCGCATTAAAGTATAACCATTTTGGTGACACTAAGACAACAATATAAAAATCATATGGATCGATGGATACAAGAACTGGTGTTGCCCATTTGACAAGGAATATCAAAATCAAGGCTGGTCCAGATGCTGGATGGGGATTCCATCTTGTGCAGTTTGGATATTTGAGGACTTTATAATAAGATAACTCTACAATTATTCAGACGGGAAATATGACGCTTGTTGGGGTGGAGTTTATTAATGGTGGGCAGTATGATACTTAAAGGGCTGCTCTTGAGATTGTTAATGTCAGAAGGTACACTGAGCATACGCTTATTTCAAAGTCTTCATTCCATGAGTGTCAAGATTTTTGTCTTCGGGCAGAAAATGTCTACGATGTTGAAATTGATAACAACGTTTTCTTCAATGCAAGAAAATTCCACGTGCGAGCTTTGGAAATTTTTGGGTTCACATTTACTGATAACTTAATGATTGGAGTAACAAAAAGATCAACAATGACAATGGACGAATTGATAGGATGTTTTGCCTCATGGAATCCAGTCGATGCTAAAATCGATATGTTAAGCGTGACAAATAATTTATGTCAAGGCAGTTAAGGTAATGGTTACATAGTTCCAGATGTGGATTGTGAGGATATGGAAATATATCCATTTGCTGGTAATACTGCAGGCTCGTGTGATATTGGATGGATATTTGCCCGTGGTACAGGTGAGTGCTTGGCTGCTAAGGGTGTCTATGCGTATAGCTCGCAAATTGGCCAAATGCACAACCCACCAAATACGATAACAACAAAGTTCAAGAATTTCATTTTAGCTGATAATGTTCGTTCTATGACAATTAGAATTGGTGGATCATCATCATAAAAAACAGGCTACCTCTATGACTCATATATTACAGCTATTTCCCGCCCTTCATGTACAAAATGTTATGGCAGCAATTCAAATCCATGCACAGGCAATCACGGCGTTAGAATGCTTACTACAGGTTCAAATGGTGAAAAGCTCCCAGATAAATTTGGTCATGGCTTTGACGTCGTATGCAAATAGTAAACAATCGATGGAAAGACGTTTATTTACAACACATAATTTGACAATTTCAGATCCACATATACTAACTTACCACAATGTTCAAACAACGTAATATTTATGCCACATTCTGGTGGAACAGATTTTATAGGGTCACATCATTTGTTTAATTCCACATGTAACAGTTGTTAATTGTCTGCATTTGCATATTTTTCATCACCACCATAAAATCAGCTTGGTTGGTTTGGTGGTTGTGGTGATATTCTTTGTACTGGGTTCAATAATTATTATATTCGTGATGCCGATGGTACGATGTTTCCATAGAAAGGAATTTTATTGGCGAATAATAGTTGGATTGGCGATAACACATAAATTTGTCAAAAAATATAGTCAATCAATGGGTATTACTGTAAAGACTAAGATTTTAGTGTCTTGGAATATGAAAGTGTAGCGCCTGATTATAATACGAGAATTATGTGGCCTGTTATGATGACACCGTAAGGAAAAGCATGGACGTCAGTAACAAATGGCTGGCGTGAGTGGCAATGGAATGGTGGTTAACCATTAAATAAAAGATTGGGTAGGTTTGTTTCTGTATTACCGTTACAAAAGATGTATAACATGACATTCACTTCAATGCCACCTTAAGATATGACATTAAAACTCCAAAAAAGATTACCATAAGGAAACAGTTCAGATTGGGTAATAGTGAAATTGATGTACCCAAAGCCTAATTCAATCCGTGTTTAAGTCAATGGCCAGGGTATTCGTCCAATACAACTAAAAGATAACGAAACCCAATTATTAGACACTACACAATGCGGAAGCAACAAATTCTTTTACAAAAACAACACGATACATTTTGTTGTTACGGGCCATTCTTCATGTAAAGTTCGTGTAACATTGACAAACAGTATACAATTGACAACAAAGTTTGATATGAATATTGACGATTTCTATAAGGATGATGGCGTAACAAAGTTTATCAACAGGCTTTGTGCATTACTCCAGATAACAGACACCTCACGTGTGAAGGTAGTCGGTGTATGGTCAGGGTCGGTTAATGTTGTTGCTAATATTGAGCCTTAGATTTCGTCATTGGATTCGAGTACATTATCGAGCTCTTCTGCAACGAATAATGCGCTGAACGCATTGAATACGGAGTTACAGCAGTTGATAACTGACGGTAAGTTACAGACGGCGATGACATCATAAGGGTTTGGCAGTATAATCAGCGCGTCATCTGGGGTCACGTAATCTTCTGGTAGTGATAATGGTGGTGGTGGTACTGACAATGGTAATGGTGGCACAGACAATAGCGGTGGCACTGACAATAGCGGCGGCACAGACAATAACAACAACACAACCCCATCATAGACATCAAGTTCATCATCAAACACAGGAATGATCGTCGGCATCGTCGTCGGTGTAGTCACATTAGTATGCTTAATATTGGTTGGTGTGTTTTGTGTGTATCGTAAAGGGGTTCACTTAAATAAATAGAATAAGTATGACATAGACTAATAGTTTGATAACTATTCGGATACGATTAAGTCCAAAAATAATCCCAGTGCTGTAGAGCTAAAAGAAAGGAAGGATTTCTTTTCGATTGATGATAAATATTGATTGTTGTTTATGTCTTATTATTGTTGTGGAA
>JGI24214J29971_1001799_pt1 | contig 10967 bp, 12 predicted proteins | sample EnhBio_Anaerobic_3_FD_29971 | JGI IMG/M metagenome (IMG submission 29971)
GAATGATTCCGAAAAGAAAAGGAACTCACTTCTTACTTGTGATTGCCTTCTTACTTCTGTTAGGCAACTATCAAGAGGTAAATTCACAACCTGTGATTACTTCGATTTCGACAAGTCTTTCAGAGATTGTCAGTGCCTCAGGCTCAATCGAGGGAGGAACCTAAGTTTATATTAAAGGTTCCGGGTTCAGTGCCTAAGCTTCTGAAAACATTGTCAAGATTGGCCCATATCCTTGCACCTTGTTAGCAGACGGTGCCAGATAAGATGGACTTTCATGTCAAACAACACGAGCCTATGATCCAACTCAACGATGGAGTCTTTCAGTGTCTGTTTAAGTCCAAGGAAGTCCCAAAGTGACCTGTAGCTCTTCTGCTTGCAAATTCAACTACGCAGACAGTAGAACCCCATTGATCGAATAAATATGTCCAAGAACAACAGTCGGAGATTAATAAATTTCCATTTGGGGAAGACACAGAATCACTGATGCTGGAGATCAACGTTCTAATGGACAGGGACAAATCAGAAATTTATTGATCAATGATATTGTATGTTCAACTCTTGATGTTGTCCAATAAGATGTCGTCAATGCTGATTCCAGAGATTATCTCAGATGCAAAGCTTTCAAGGATCAAGAAGCCGGTTAATACACTTTCACCGAACATGTTCATCCAGGTTTTGCACGATATGATGTAAGAACTGTTCAAACCAGTCTTTTTACAGGTCAAAATTATACTGAAAGAATCGCACCAAAAATCACTTCATTGCCTTATCATGTTGGTGGAAACAATGGCCATGAAATTTAAATCAAAGGAACAGGATTTTCTAAAGATCCTGAAGCATATGAATGCTAAATTGCTGGCTAAGTCTGCACTGTTAAAGATATCAACCCAACAAAAGTAACAGTTGTCGTACCTCCTGTTTCTGCTGGAAATACAGATTTCGGAGCTTTAACAAAGGATGTTGCAGACACTCAAACTCAACAAAATAACTTTTTGGGTTCAAACGGTTTCAAATACACTCGATACACAATTTCTACAAAATGGAGCACAACAGAGTTATTTTCAATGTTGAGAGGTGCAAATACATTGGTCGTTGAGGAAGACAGAATAAAAACAGAGTTGAGATCACCTTAATTGAGTCAAGAAGGCATGTATGCTGAGTATTGGAGAGGATATTTTTACGCAGCTAAAGACGGAGAATACAGATTCGCAGGTATCGCTGATGACGCATTCAGAGTGCAATTTTCTTCAGTCCAGAGCAGCTCAAATGTCGCCAATTTACAGGACTTGATTTACAGCGGATATTCAGCAGACGATTTCAACCCATATTACAGTGGAGTAACAACTGCTATTGCTAACAAAACACTTACTGAAGGATACTATTACATGGAAATTGTCAGTGTAAACTATGGTGGGTCTGGGGATTTCAGACTGTTGGTGGATATGCCTCAAATTCATAACCAGACTGCAAACCCAACATGGCAGGTTGATGAGATTACTATCTTGCCATAAGCCATTACTCCTTAAATATTGGAGGTTAAAATCACCAAAACAGCGATTGCAAATGCCACTTCATTCTCAATTTCGTACTTTGAGACATCGACTGTATTTTACAGTGCCAGCATTCCTTATGGCGCATCAGCTGACAGGTTCAAATCTTAACTCGGTAACTTGCCATATTATGGAAACTACAATCCCACTGTTACATTAGTTACCAAAGACAGTACAGGTGCAGTCACCTCCACTGCCTCTGCCATCGACTCATACACTTACAGACTCTCCTATGACAGATACAGAAACCCCATCACTTTATTGAGAGAATTTTACTCAGCCAAGGCTACTTTCACTCGTGTCCAAAACCATTCCAAACCAATCACAGGAACTTACTCCATTAAAGTAGGAACATTTGACCTCAATTTATACTCATCAACGAACAAAAATTACTCCTTATTGAACATTCCTTTCAACACTGAATCTTGGACATTACAGGATGGATTGAATTATCTTTACCAAACTGACAAAATTCAAGTGAGAACAATGCAAGGTGGAGATTATGATTAAAACATTAAGTTTGTTATCGAATATGTTGGTATGATTGCTGATCCACTCCCCATAACTGTCAATGTTACTGGATTGTTGGGTGGCAATACTAATGTCTTCACTCCCACTTACACTGTAAAGAGACAGTTTAGTTTGACACGACCACTTTACAGTCCTTTGCCTTATGAGTTCATGAGAACAGCAGAGAGTGTGCCTCAACTTTACTTGAAAGTCAACAGTATTCCAGCTGTATGCTCAAATTGTGGGTACTCATTCGATGCCACTAAAACAGCATCAGTAACAGCAGCTTCATTATCAGCTGATACTTTAACATTGACAGTAAGTGATGCAGGTTCAGTTGGATTTGGTTTTTCAGATTTGATAATTACATTGAATGGAGAAAGATGCAATGAATTGACAGGTACTCTTGCCAGTTTGACATGCAAATTTGCCAAGAACTCATTGAATAATGCAGCTTTACCAGCAGGAAGCAACAAGCCCATAGTTCACGTTGCTCAAGTTGGGTATGCAGAGACAAGTTCAATTTCAGCAATTAATGTACCATTGACAATCACATCAGTAACCCCAGGTGTCTCAGGCACAAATGGTGGAATCGAGGGAAGAATTGTTGGTACTGGGTTCCCACTTGGTGATAAGAGTTTAGTAAACTTGAGTTTGTGTGGAAACAGTGTTAGCGACATCATATCAGTAACTAACGAGTTGATAGTGTTCAAGATTCCCAAAGCAGTAACAACATGTTCAACAAATTCAGGTGCACGTTTACTACAATCAACATCATCCTTGTTAACAATCGGTGGCACTTCTTAAACAATTTCAACAACAGTATTCAACTACGATGGCAGTATTGTTCCTGTAGTAACATCATTATCAAAGACATCCTCATCTCCAATAATAAAATCAACATTGATCATTACGGGTGCCAATTTCACAACATTAGCTGCTACAAGAGTGTTCTTAGTCAACAGTACAGGGTATCGTTCATATTAATTGACTGTTGTTAGTGTTACGTCAACTGAGATTGAGTGCATTCTTGGTGGTGGTAGAACTGGTACGTACAATGTTGTTGTGCTTGACTCATTGTCTGGGTAAAGCTCCACTGGTGATAACACTGTGTTTAATTATGAGATTGTTGTGGAGACTATCTCACCAGTGTCAGGGTCGATGGGTGGTGGGTATGATATCACCATTACGGGAAGGAACTTTGGATAAAAAAACACTCATACTGTATTTGTTGGTGACGCATAAAATGCCGTCTGCATTATGAAATCAGCCACTGCAACACAAATCGTATGTACAGTCCCCAGAATGGACAACACATACACTGCTGGAACACCCGTCAATGTTGTCGTTACAGCAAGACTGACTTAATAAAGCAGATGTGTAGGCACATGTGGGTTCACTTATGATGCTTCAGTAACCAATAATGTCACTGTTCCTGGTACTTTGGAGTACAGCAATGGAGCAGCTGTAACTATTTCAGGGTCTGATTTGACAAATGTTGTTGTTACTGTTGGTGATGTTACTGTTACTTTAACAGCAAGCGATTCCACCTCATTGAGTTTCAATTATCCTGCACTCTCTGAGGGTTCTTATTAAGTGAAGATCATGACTCCAACAGGATACACTCATCCAGCAATTATTACAACAACTTCATTATCTTTTGGAACAGGATTGTCAAGAACATCAGGGTCATTGAATGGTCACAGATTGACATTAAGTGGAAATGGTTTACCAACAGGTGCGAACCAGTATTTAAGTGTCAACTTGATTTGTGCAAATTACAGTCAGAAACTTGATATCATTGAGGTAATTCCAAACAAGATAACAGTTGAAACAGCACCAAGTTTATCAGACCAGCAATGCAAACTCAATTTCACTTACCAAACTACATTCAAAGCCTTCAATTACAATTACATGACAACCCAAACATACAACTCAACAGTCACCCAATCAATAGGCAACACTCATATTGTTACCTCAACAGCTGCTGTTGACAGTGTATGGTTCCAATACTTGAGCTCCTAAAACACACCAACTAAAAGTTTATACCCAGGTACAGTGACCAAGACATCAACAACGACTTATTCTGTTGTCCCTACTGGAGGATATTTGCCCAATGGAAAATACAGAGTGCTTGTTCATAGCACCAACTTTGGATACCATAATGTCAATCCTGTCACATTCTCTAAAACATGGTCAGCAAATCCTACCTTCACTGCTGTTGATACATCTTTCATTGGTGGTAAGCTTATTACTTTGACGGGTGCTGGGTTCATTACTCAAGGAATTCAAAATAATTAAATTCAAGTCTGTGGATTAAGATCCGAAATCACTTAAGCCACTTAAACCAGCTTAACTCTTTCAGTTCCACCCTTAGTGACAACTACGACTCAAAACTTGTACAATTTGGCAAAACCATCAACTATTGTCGGTACATTGATCAGTGACAATCCATTAAAAGCTTCCAATGTTCTTGATGGAAAACCTGCCACTACTTACACATCAGCAAACACTGCTTGTTTTGTTGGATTTAACTTCGGCTCAAATGCAAAAGCTGACATTTCTTACATTAAATACATGCCTAATCCAGCATGGCCAATCGCAGCTTCTAAACTTTAAGGTGCTAAATTCTAAGGATCCAATGATAATACAACATGGACAACTATTTTCACAGTTGACACTCAACAAGTTCATGCAGGATGGAACTTCTGGTCAAAACCAGTCGCTGATACAGTCCAATATCAATACATTAGATTCTCACATACAAACGACTCAAAATGTGAACTTGCTGAAATCCAATTCAATGGTATCATTTACTCGACTTTGAATGTTGTTGGTGGTACTGATAAACAATGCGATATTGTTATTAAAGGAGCAACTGATGTTACTTTATCAAATGCTGTCAATTATTCTCATTCTAAAACCTCCACAATTACAAATGTGTCACCATTATTTGGACCTTCAATTGGAGGTACTACACTCACCATTACAGGAACCAACTTTGGCTCTTCAGTTACAGTAACCATTGATGGTATTGACTGTCCAGTATCTTCAAGCACAGCTACAACGATCACCTGTGTCACTGGTCGTCGATCAACCATCCCATCATCAAACTCATTTGTCATAACTTCAGATGGTAACCCAGTTTTGGTTCAATCATAACCATACAATTACATCGACAGATGGTCAAGTCAAGACACTTGGGGCGGATAATCCATTCCCAGAGAAGGAGATTCAGTTTATGTTCCTAAAGGAATGAGTTTATTGGTCGATGTTGCTTCAACACCCATTTTGGATTCAATCATTGTTGAGGGCAGAATCGTATTTGCTGATGAAATTGATATGACTTTGGATGCTCATTACTTCATTATAAGTGGTGGATAGTTCGTTGCAGGAACATAAACCAACAGATATCAACATAAATTAACCATCACACTTCATGGTGGATATTATGACAAACAACTTCCAATCTTTGGTAACAAAGTTTTAGGTTGTAGAAATTGTAAGTTCAGTCTCCACGGAAAAGTCAGAAACCCAACTTGGACTTAACTTGATGCAACAATTTCTGTTGGTGCCACTCAATTCACTGTCTTATAAGCTGTTGATTGGCAAGCTGGGGAAAGCATTGTTGTTGCCTCATCAACTTTCGATCATTATGAATCTTAACAAAGAACAATCGCTTCAGTCTCAGCAGATGGAAAAACCATCACTGTTACAGAACCTTTCAAATATCGTCATTACGCAGCTGTATAAGATTATGATGGAGTTTAATTCCCAATGAGAGCAGAAGTCGGTCTCTTAACCAGAAACATCAAAATTCAAGGAGATGACTCATCCGTTGAAACTGAGTATGGATCTCACATGATGATGAATGGTAAGAAAGAAAGCGGACTTGTTGCCAGCTTCAGTTATGTCGAAATTACCAAATGTGGTCAACCAAAAATTGTTGGAAGATATTGTTCTCATTTCCATATGACAGGCGAAATGCCAGAAAGTTCAGTCAGAGGTATGGCTGTCCATCATTCATATGCCAGAGTTTTAACCATTCACGGAACTCATTTCTTATTGGTTGAAAAGAATGTTGGATATTTTGTTAAAGGTCACAACATTTTCATTGAAGATGGTATTGAAACAAACAACGTCATTCAAGACAATCTTATGATTTCTTCCATAAATTCACTGACTTTATTACAAAGTGATATTTCAGTCGCATCATATTGGATTACCAACCCTTACAATACAGTGAGACGAAACCATGCTGCAGGTAGTGACTTTTATGGATTCTGGTATGAAATCAAAGAACATCCTGATGGGCCAAGTGCCACCTCTGATATCTGTCCAATGGGTATGCCTTTGGGAGAGTCAAGAGATAATGTTGCTCACTCCAATGTAAGATTTGGTCTCAGAGTCTTCAAACTTTCAGCAAGAAAATACCCATGTATTGCCACTCAACTACACCAACTTGAAGATCCTTATTCATACAACACTGCAATTGAGTCAGTTTTTGATAATTACACTTTATGGCAAAATGAAGAATGCGGTTTCCTCGGTTAAGAACTCGGATACACAACAGTCAAAAACTTTAAAACGGCTGACAGTAAAAAAGGTGGTATGCAGTTCCATAAGACAAATTACACAAAATAACTTGTTCTCGCTCAAAACAATATCATCGTCGGATATTCACAAGGAAACGCACCAAGTGATGTTGATACAACTTATAACAAAGCAAGAGGATTCATTGCTTCAAGAACTGATGGTCTCAAAGCCTCAGGTATCAAGTTCTACAACTTTGGTTCAACCATGACTCCTCTTCAATCTTGCAGTGAATGCTACAACATGAAATTATGGGTTGTTGGAAGTAAGACAACAATGTTTGAAAATATTTCTTATACAAACGTTACAGGAAATTATATTTTCTGGTAAAAATGGAGAAGAGAAATCTTCATGGACTTGGATGGAACATTGTTGACCCCTGCAGTGACATAATTGGGAATCGCACCTCAAACATCAGGTTCAATCACTCCTTATCGTGGAAGTTTGAACATTCAAGATCATTGCTATGAAATTACAGGTCCATCATGGGATCATTCAACTTATTGTGATTCAACAATCCAATTGAGATCAATCCTCTTCACAAATGGTATTCCAGCATTCGATTTCAACGCAATTGGTATTAAGGCTCACTTATTGACCGACCCTTATGAGAATTTTACATAAACTCTTCCAGCATAATAAACTTTCTCATAATAACTAATGATTATCATTAAACCAAAAAGTAAAGACATTCCCAAATCATGGGCCATGCCTTTCGCTGTAAATAGATATTACAATATTCATTGGAAATGGGGAATCGATTTCACTCATATGGCTATCGCTCCTTCAAGACTTTGGAATGAAAGTGAAGGTGTTGTTTTGAGATTCAATTACACTGATGCGAGAGAGCTTTTCGAAATCGGTCATTGGTATAAATAACAGTTACAATTACCTTACATTGTTCCATCAAGCTAACTTATCGACCCAACTACTTGTCAAAATGGAGACTACTTCAATGACCCAGATTCAAGATATTTGTTCGTTTGTGTCAGTGGAAGAAATAAAAAGATTCACGAATGGATTGATGTCAACGGTATCAGATGCAGATACAACTGTCCTTAAGATCTTGGAGATGGAACCAGAGAAGAAACTATCAGACTCTGGAGTGATACAAATAACTGGCCAAATAATGTCCTTCCCCAAGAAGGAGAAAATGTTACCATTCCTTATTAATGGAAAATGGTTGTTAACATTCCAGTTCCTAAACTCAATTACATCGAAATCAATGGTATCCTTATGTTTGACGTTAATCTTAACCATACTTTTGAGGCTCATTACATTTGGGTCAAAAAAGGTATCATGAAAATTGGTTCACCTGAAGCTCCTTACACAAACTTAGCTACAATTATTTTACATGGCTAAAAATCTGACAATTATCTCGTTCTTGATCCTGATGCCTCAGGTAATAAAATGCTCGCAGTTACTGGTTAATTGCAATTTTATGGAAAAGTTATCAATAACACATGGACAAAACTTACTTAAATCGCACCTAAAAATGCCACTTCAATCAAAGTCATTAATTCAGCTGATTGGAATGTTGGGGATAAAATTGTAATTGGTCCAACTTATTCAGGACAAGCTGAAGATTAAGTCGTAACAATCACAAATATCAGCGGAAATATAGTCACTTTTACTCCTGCACTTCAGTATGAACATTATGGTGCTTTATAACCAATCACCAATCAATACGGTATTTTGGATACAAGAGCCGGTGTTGGATTGTTGAGTAGAAACATTAAGATCACCAAGGGCCCAGATGCCAATGGATGGGGATGCAGAGTCCTTGTTTACAGTTATGCTGACATTCCAGAAAACCCATTAAATCCAGTCGTGACAAGAACAGGCAAGATTACATTCGATGGTGTTGAAGTTGACTCATGTGGTCAATACGATTCCACTTATGCTGGTGTTAAACTTTAAAGATTAGGAGAATACTAAAACAATTACGATAAGCCAAATATAATTACCAGATCTTCAATTCATAACAGTAACGGTTTGGGAATGTGGATTTCAAACTCAACCAATGTTAAAGTTGACAATAATGTGTTACATTATGCCAAGAAGTTCCTCATTTATGCAGAATTCGTTAATAATTACACAATTACCAACAATTATTTGGTGGGTGCTAAAATGAGACCTTAAGTTGCTGACAATTTATCTGAAACTTTGCTGGTTGACGATGTCGCTTGTTATGAGCAATATCAACCAATCAATTTCTATACTGATAATGTCACTGTTACTAACAATCTTGCTCAAGGTTCAGAAACTGGTTAAGGATTCGTTTTCCCATACGCTCCTTGTGACAAATTGGACACTTATAACTTTGGTGGCAACACAGCAGGCAGCTGTACAGTCGGTTTTATGTTCAATAAACTTTAAGGTTTTGAGTGTATTGGTGCATCAAAAATGGTTGGTTATGCCAATTAAATCGGACTTATGGCCAATCCAACAGTTACTATAACAAAAATGATTTATCAGGACGTAATATTTGCAGATAATGAACGTGGTATCACATTGAGATATGGTCATGATTTTGATGACAATACAATGGTTCTTAGAAACTCTTACTTTGCAGGTTATTCAAGACCAAATTGCCCTTCATGTTATGCTGCAGATAAAATCAATTATTGTAGAAATGGATATGCTATCAGAATGTTTGCTGCCACCATTACTGGTGAGCTATTCCCATTGTCTAAGAAAAATACTCGTTTTGATATCATCTGTACCAGACAATCATATGATATGAAATCTTTCTTCAACAATGTCACTTTTGAAAACTATAAAGAAACAAACACTGATGTTCCTTACTGCAGAGATATGAGTGTTTTCAGAAGACACAATATTGCATCAGACTTAACAGCTTCAGTTTACTTAACCAGCAGTCCTTGCTTAAATTGCGATCAAAATGCTTGGGGATGGTTTGAGAAACCCAATACCGCTTGGAGAGGATGGTTTGGTGGCTGTGGCGAATTAGACTGCACAGGACCAAACAACTATTTAGTTTATGATCAAGATGGTTCATTCACTGGTAGAATCAGTCAAATCTTAGCAAACAATTCAATGATCGGTGAAAAAGAATCCAGCTGTACATTCAACCAAAAAATGAACGGTTACTATTGTCTCACTGATAGTCTCGCTGTTTTAGAATACGAATCTATTGCTCCTGATTTTAATAAGAGAATTATGTGGCCTGTTTATCTGAAATACGATACAGGAAACTGGACTTCATAAACAAACGGGTGGAGAGAATGGGATTGGATGGGACCTGAACCTTTGAATCAAAGACTTGCCAGATTCGCCTCAGTCGTCAAGCTCAACCAAAATTACAACTTGACTTACTCAAGTCAACCTCCTTCAGATTCCAGATTCCAAATTCAAAAGCGTCTTCTTCCAACAGGTAACGATTCTGACTGGATAATTATCCGTATTTATTACCCATTACCAAATGCTTTGGAAGTTTTGGTTAAAAATACAACTGGCACTGATATCATTGTAAAACCTTTCTTGATTCAAAATGGAGCCCCAGTCGATTTACGTAACCACGTAGGAACATGTGGTGCAAACAACTTCCATTATGAAAATGGAACAATCGAGTTCGTAGTCAACGGAAAAGCAAATTGTCAGGTCAGAGTCAGATTGTCAAGTTATGTAAAATTGACTGCAAGATTGAGCATTCCTGTTATGGACTTCTTCAACAATAATGGACCAACGACTTTCATTACAAACATCTGTGCCTTTTTGAACATTGATCCAGGAAGACTTAAAATTGTCGGCCTTAGAGAAGGTTCAACTATCGTTTAATCTTTAATCACAACTCCAGGCCAAAGCCTCGCCACATCAACACAAGCTACAACAGACAAGACAGTTCAACAAAACTTATTGTCCCAATTAGCTAACAACATTTCACAGGCATTAAGTGAAGGACAAGTGAGTGTAGGTGCACCAATTTTAGGAGTCAGCACTTAAATTTACACTTTCAATCAAGACGGAACAGTATACACTCCAGGCACAGCTCCAAAACAATCATAAGACAAGACGAGAACAACTTTAATCATCATCCTCGCAACAGTGATTCCAGTCGTCATTATCGTTTTGATTACAGTCGGATACTGTTACATAAAGAGAAAGAGAGAAAGAATAATTTCAATCAATGGAGAGAGCAACTCAGCATTGAGTGATGACAATGGAATGCATAAGAGCAAGGTTGAGATGATAAAGGTTTCAGAGATGCCTTTCTAAATCACAAAGATGTCAGATACTTATGACAAGTATTGATCAAACACTAACAATGATTTGATTGTCACAAATACATTA
>JGI24214J29971_1020918_pt1 | contig 10962 bp, 1 predicted proteins | sample EnhBio_Anaerobic_3_FD_29971 | JGI IMG/M metagenome (IMG submission 29971)
GGAGGAGAGAAGTTCATTTCTCAATTCTATTTATTTAAACACCGCCTTTGTACATTCAGAGGACATCAAAGAAATCTTTCAAAATGAAGCTTTTGTCGATTGTAACAATTTTGGCATTAATTGGATTGATTTCGTTGGTATCTGCAGAAATAACCCCAAACTTTCCTGGAACACAACCAGTAATTATTGACGGTTCTTCTATTTCTGCTCCTCCTCCACCCGGTCAAAATGTATCCTACGAAGTTAAAACACTTATAGATGCCTTTTCTGTTGATTCCACTCCTCTTGTGAGTATTCTTCAAGCCCCTGCGCCCCCAACTGTTACTTTAACTCAAGTAACAACCGACCAAGGAGTTTTAGGAGGTGAACGTGATATTATACTTAATGTATTAACTGGTCCTACCGGACGTGTAACCACAGTTGCAGTTACTGACAACCAACTCAGTATTGCGTGTCCCAATGGCTCCAATGCTACTGTAATTGTACAATATGATGGTAATGATGGTAGTTCTAATCTTTCACTCAACCCTGGTCTTGGTGGAATTGATCTCACATTCAACAACGCTGTTGGTTTTTTTATCACAGCTTCTTCTGATATCCAAACCAATTTCGCAATTACTGTTTATTCTGGAAATGGTAGATCGGGTACTGTAAACAATTTTGTTGTTGGTGATCCTACTATTACAACTGACTATATCATCCCTTTTAGTAATTATACTGGTGGTGTTGATTTCACTGACATTGTTGCCATCGAACTTCGAATTGATGGTAATGCAAATGTAGATTTCTTCTTAGAAACCTTTGTAACTTTTGGTGAAGTTGTTGGTCAAGTTGGCTCAAGTGAAATTACCGGGAGAGTCAGACCTTGCGACACCAACTACTATCGCATTCAAACCTTGAGTGGTCTTAGTGCTGGAAACTATGTTGTTATTTCCATGAATCAAACTGGCGAGTCCAGCCACCCAGACTCTCTCGGAACACTTTACGTTTCTTCTTCAAGTTACACCGATTTACAACAAGAACTCGCAACCAATGAGAACATCGTCGATACTCTTGGTCAACTTCCAAGTGCTGACAACTACATTTATAAATGTTCTGGAGCTTCTTGTGTTATTGAAATCAGTTCTTGCAAACTCGAAGACACAACTTATTATTTAGGTTTTGCTGGAAGTTGTGAAGGATATGTTGACTATAATATCACCGTATACCTCAAAGAGGCACCAATTTTTGAATTATTCCCACAAACGCCTCAACCCGTCTTTTTAGATGAACGACCACCCCAACCCACTGACAATACTTTGTATTACAGATATTATGAAGTTGATATTCCTGAATCATTGTACTCTGAGGGAACATATTTAGTTGTAAATATTTCTAGAATCGTACCTTTCTACCGAGCCATCGAGCTTAGTCTTAATTATGGAGGTCTCCCCGAGAGTCCTGAGAACACTGGTGTGATTGGACAAGTTGACTACGACTCTGAAGGTAAACAAGTCGATAACTGCATCTACCCTTATTGTGTAGATACTGCCAGAAACGTAAATTATCCCTATTATGAGAACCCCACTTGGTGGCAAGATAGAATCCCTTGCAGTTGCGAACCACAAATCCAACTTTTTGGAAATGGACCTTCTTACCAACAGACATGTAATATAACAGTTGATCCATGCAACTTCCAATATGGAAAATGGTATATCTCTGTCCTTTTACCAGACTACCCCAATTCTGATAATGTAACCTACCTCAACTATACCATCACCACTTATGTTGTTCAACCCACAATCAACACTCTTTTCCGAAATGTCACAACAAAAGGAGCAGTTACTACAGAAAGAATGACCCACTACAAGCTCGATGTTCCTGCTTCTGATATCATTGCTGGAGAGTCTCACTTATTTGTCCAAATTTCTAATGTTAGAAACGGTTTTGTTGATATTTGGGTACATGATGGTAATGGTAATACAAACAACAACCTCGCTGGAGGACCTGAAGCATGCAAACCAGCCAATGCTACGTGCCATACCCGCGATGCTTGCAATGTTGTAATAGAAAAATGCCACTTTACATCAGGAACTTGGTATATTGGTGTTTCTATCGGATATGTTGGTGCTCAAAGTGAAGTATTCGAAGTTAACAGATTACCTATTACTTACACTCTCAGAGCCAACTGGGAAGAAGACCCTACACCCACCACTCTTTTAGCTGGAGTACCCGCTTTCGGTGGTATTGGTGCCAGTCTCTATGATTTCTATGTCATTGATATCCCTCCCACTGTTGATACCTGGCTTTTCATTGAATTATATTCCAGATGCCAAGACACAGAAGTTATTTTATCTGTTTTACACGGTAGTCTTCCTGGAGGTGAATGCTATGCCCGCCCAGACTTTTACTGCTTGACCGGGGATTCTCGAGATACTACCTACACTACAACACCACCAACAAACCTTTTGGTGCGACCAGTACAACGACAATCTTGCACTTTTATGATCCAAACTTGCGAATTACAAGCCGGACCTTTATACTTCTCCGTTTATGGACATCACAAAAACTACAATGTTTACGGAGATGATACTTTCTATCAAATTCCTTCAATGTATACCCTCTACGTTGATTTCGATACTGCTGCACCACTTTTGAACTCTGTTTCATACTCTGACAGTGTTGTTAATTACCAATATCAACACTACTACATTAGAGCTGATCAGGTCAAACAAGGATCTTACTTGACTGTTGAAGTTACAAACATTCAACACGGTGTTCCTCAAACCATTGAAGCTTTTGTTAACTACAACTACTTGGCTGGTAACTGTCCTTGCTACGACCATCTTTATAACTGTACTGGTGCTCTCAGATACGGATATCCTGCAACTGTAGCTGAAACCACACCAAACTTTATTCCTGCTCCAGAGTGCCTTGATACTTGTTGTACCATTCTTGTTCCTCCATCAGACTTCCGAAGTGGAGTTTGGTATGTATCTGTTTTGGGTGTAAATCAAGATCTTACCCAATTTACTACACCAATTGGTTATACTTTAACTGTAACCATCCATGATGCTCCCGCTTTCATTCCTCTCATGCTTGGTCAAGCTGAAGTTGCCACTGTACCNCAATGGAACAAGACTCTCGAATATACTCATTTGAAACTTGCCGCTGCTCCAGTTCCTTTGAACGATCTTGTCCTCAAGATCACTTATGTTCAAAACTGTGAATATCAAGAAAAACACGATAATCTTAGAGATACTTTAAGTTTCTACGTCAACACCCAAGGACCCGCCACTGAATTAGGATATGAATACACTTGCAACGCTAAGATTCAATCTGAATCCTACTGTCTTATTGTCATCCCCCACTGCGAATGGACCAGCAATGATGTGTTCATGTCCATTCAAGGCAACTACGATGCCGATTTCCCTGGTCGTGTAACTGTCCGAGCCTACTTAGAGGAAGTCCGTGACTATGAATTAACCGATGGAGTTTATGCATCTGATAGAGTTTGTGAAGGAACTTACAAACACTTTTTCATTGAATCCAACGGAGACCCTAATCAAGTTCTTGTAATTGATATTTACACCAACCAAAATCAAGACCCAGTTTCCATGTACCTTAATCTTAATGGAAGAGCTAGTGGTTCAAACAACTGCTACAGTTTTATGGATTCTTGCACTGATGCAAAATCTTGTTCATTCCAAGTTGATGGTCCTGAAATTGCTGCTGGTAGATACTATGTTTCTGTTGGTGGAAATCACGAACAATGGTATGACTCTTGTGTTGAGTTCACTATTGTCGCCAAATTTATTTCCTTTGCTGTTGCTTTACAAAACGGAAACCCATACACCAACCACATTATTGTTGATGAAGTCCAACATTACAGATACTCTACATCAAGAACCTCAATGGGAGATTATCTTACCATCGAAGTTGAAAATGTAGATTTTGGTGCTGTTGCTGTTTATTACAATTACGATACCGCTGCTGGACGATGCCCTCACTATCTCAATGAATATTCATGCAATGCTGATAGTGATGCAACTGAATGGTGCGAAATCCGTGTTCCAAGTTGTGAATTTGTTGAAGGTGATCATTATATCTCTGTTGTTGGTTTAAGAAACAATGCTCCTTGCACTGCCGAGGCTCACAAAATCGGTTATTCTATTGAAGTGAACCAAATTTCTTCAAATATCAAAAACCCAGAAGTAGATGTTGGCCGAGATACCACCAATACTTTAGTTTTTGAATTCCTTGCAAATAACCGATACAATCATTATCAATTCAGATATACCGAGGACGACTACAAGAACGGATACCACGTTTTTGTTGAAATCACCAATGTAAGAGATGGTTCTCTTTACGTTTATTACAATAAGGGTATGGTTTCAGATAGTGCTGATACCTCTTGCCAACTTGCTCAAATTTGCACTAATGGCCTTTATCCTGGTGACCTAACTGATTATTGCTATTGGCAAATCCCATTCTGTCTTTCCAAACCATCCGTCGATTCTGATGGCAACCTCCTTGACCAATTTATCACTGTCGAAGCAGTAACAGGAAGACTTGAAGCTTCATACTCCATTCTAATTTGGAAACAACCACCACCAAGTATTGTCGCTGATCCTACATTTACTCTTGATAACACAAATTCATCTTTCTTTTTCCCTGCTGGCACTGAATTGAATGTTACTCACTATTCCCAAGTTCAACCATATGGATCTGCTCAATTTATCAAACTCGTTAATGTAACCCCTGAAGTCGATGGAGATATGCTCGAAGTCTTTTTCTACCGAGTAACCAACAATGTACAACAACCAGTTGACTTCTACGTTTATTTATTCCCTAATGTCCCTGCTGGTGCTCATGGATGTTGCGACTACACCGATCCATCTAATCTTGGAAGCTGCGAGGATGCTCCTTGCTTGAGACACGTTGAAGCTACAACTGAATCAACATCTCAACCCGAAATGCCTTCAACTCTTTGCACTTTTGGAGCGAATGGTGGTGTTGGATTTGATACCGAAGATCCCATCGATCCATTCTATGGTTACAGATGTACTGTTCGAGTTTGGCCATGTGAATTTGGAAGATTCTGCCAAAACACTTCCACTTGGTGGCTTTCTGTTGTTCCTGTAAATCCCGTTCCAGGTTATTTCGTATCACCACTCCCTGGATTGTCTTACAGTGTTCAATGGAGAACAAGAAACATTAGATTAAATGAACAATTTAATGTTGACTCTATTTCTCTTAACAAATACATTAATACTTATAATTTCACCGATGCTATCCCAGTCAAGGCCAATACCACTGAAGATGAAGGATGGTTATCACTCTACATTGATGTTGAACCCTCAAGTACAAGCAGAATCTCCATCCAAACTAATTTCATTAATGGAACTTCAGCTGTTTACATTTCACCAAATACCTTTGCCTCACCACCTTTTGATCAATGCAATTATTATTATTGCTCCACAAATGATCCAAACCTTAATTGTGAAACTACTGGGCGATTCATTTCTGATGAGTGCAATGCTAATTTGGTTTCTCGATATTACATCACCGTAAGAAATCTTTCTGGAAGAGATACCATCTCCTTGGTTTCTTTCCGAATCATTAAGATTGATCAACCAGCGATTATTGAAATTCCTGACCATCTGTCTCCCACCAACGTCTTTGAAGCCAATAGTACAATTTTTACTCCTTGGAACATTACTGGTGTTGAAGGTGAAAATTACGATCTCTATGTAATGGCTATTGATGATGTAGATATTAATGACCATCAATCTCTCCTTATTGATGTCACTAGACCTACTAATGATGCTGGATCCCTCACCCTCTATGTGAGATACGGATACCAAGCTGGTGAGTATGATACATTTAATCACGAATTCTACCCCGATCCCGAGTCTTGTTATTCATGGTTATACAAATGTGATCTCCCAACTGCCAATTCTCGATGCACTTTACAAATTCCTCACACTGAATTAATCCAAGGCTACTGGTACATTTCCCTCTATAACCCAGATTTCTTATTTTCTGGAGTAAGCTCTGATTTACCAGACTACACTCTTATTGTAGAAATGACTGCACCACCTGTTCCACTCACCATCAACGAAACTGTTGTTGTACTTCAAAACACCACAACTGTTGAGTTCCCAGGAACTTATGTCAACTACGTATTGAATCTCACAGCTGAGGATATTGGATTCTTTGGAGGTGTAACAAATGGAAATTATTATAGCGGTGACTACTACACCACTTATTTGAGAATTGTTTTAGAAGGATTCAATGGTGATGTTACTTTATATGTTAACTATGACGACGTTGCTGGAGTTAAAACAGCTTCTTACAATCCTAATGGTTACTATCAACAATCTTTGACCTACATTGGACACACTGTATGCAATGAAAACCCAGCATATTGCTATGTTGATGTTCTTCCTTGTGTTACCTCAAGTGAAGGAAGTCAAGCTTATGACAGAGAATTCAAGTTAGTCTCAGGTTACTATTATGTCTCCCTCCTTGTTGAGACTGCCACTTCCTACAACTTGACTGCCTATGTACTCACCAACCAATACGAGATTTTAACCCCTGTAACAATTAATGGTGAAGGAACCCGTGCTGGTACTACCAACTTCTTGTGGTCACACACTGTTCTCCAAACTGAATTGGACATCGCTGGTGATGGAGATGGTCATTATCTCTACACTCTCGAGACTACTGATGCTGCTACTTCTGATGATGTTGACGATGGAAACTATTATTTCCTTAATCTCACCCTTCCTGGTTATAACTCTGTTTCTACCGACACTATTACCGTTAAGATGTGGCGAGATGATTGCACTGAATTTATCTGCACTGCCCCATTAACTACTACATACGGAACTTATTTGTATTGTGGTTATGATGCTGTAACCTTAACTCCTTGCTCTATTAAAGGTGGAAGATTCTATATTTCTGTTTATAACCCAGAAAGTCTCAACTTTACAGTTAATTTCTATCAGAACCAAACCGTTGTTCAAGATATTCTCAACTATCAAGAGATTGTTGAGGTAATTGACCCACATGAATATCAATCATACTTTTATGAAGCTGTTGATGTACTCGAAGGTGCCACTCTTACAGTCCGAGTATGTTCTGCATGTGGTGAAGTTGAAGCCTGGATCAGACCAAGTTTACCTGCTGGTCCTGGTAGTCCCAATCCTCTCAATAGCGAAGCTTGTGGTATTGATTACTGCCGTTCCGAAAATCTTGGAACTTGTGAGCTCACAGATGACAATGACAGTCAATACTGTTGTGAAATGTTTTTGGATACTGCTCAATTTACTCAACAAGGTTACTACATTACTGTACGAGGTGTTGGCACAACTTTCCCAACTTTATATAACGAAAACTTATATATCCCAGCTGTCTACTCAATTGAAGTCATCCAAACAACCATTCAAATCCACGAAATTGATTTCGTTTGCCCAGCTCCTATTGTCTACAATGTATCTCCTAATCTCATCCCACAACAATTTGCCATTGATGTAGAATCTGCTAATGTTGGTGCTATGTTGAGATTCACATTGTCTCTTCCTCCACAACTTCAAACTTCTGGAACTGACAGCGTAAATTATGCTGCTCTTTACGTTGCCCAAAATCACACTGTTGGATATACAACTGCCACTGAAAATCTTCCTTATTCATGTGTCATTGCTTCCTCTCAAAGCAGTCTCAAGTGTGACTTTGTCATTAACAGTGCTGATGTTTCTATCCTCACAGGAAGATATTACATCTGGGCTAACGCTCCCAGAGGATCTTCTGTAATTGTTGAAAGATGGGACCCATATATTCCTATTGTATCCACCAACCTTCTTTACTCTGCTACTATTAATGGACCCACTCCTGGATACATCTTTGATGGACCTTTCAGACCTAACACCCAATATTACCGAGTAGACTTCCCATTTGACGATGACGTAGACTCTTTTGATCAAACCTTCTTTGCTCGAGTTATTTTCAAGGATGTAAAACATGGTTCAATTTCTGCCTTTGTTAACAATGGATTCTATCCAATGAACACCACTACTTCTGCTGCTCACCCAGCACCTACCTTTTTGAACAACTGGTCTTGTGCTATTGCTACCGATGGGTATGATTGCCATATTGATATTCAATACTGTGATTTATTCCCTGAAGGATGTTATTCTGATGATGGAGATGGTGAATCTTTGGAATTAGATGAACACTTGAGACCATACAAGACCTTCTTCATCACCGTTACTGGAGAACAACAACTTGCTGAACTTCACTCTATTGAATACTCGATGATCGTTCAGACCAACTGGGTATTTACTTATTTCCCATTAGGTCACACTATCTGCAATTCTGTTGAAGAAGACCAATACAACTTCCACAGACTTAGACCTCATGGACAAGAAATTCCTCAACAATCCATCCTCCGAATTTCTATCAGCGATATTGATGTTGTTGATGGAGAAGAGGTTGCTTTCTTCTTAAAAGATGGATTTGTCCCTACTGTGGATTGCTATGACCTTGGTTATAGAAGTGGAAGAGCTGAAAGCCTTAACAGTGCACTTGGTTATGGTGAAATTAATATCGATTGGGTCTGCTCTTACGATAATCTCTACATGTCTGTCTATGGTATTAACTCTGCTGATGCTGAAATTGACTACAAGATGAGAGTTGAAGCTGTTCCTGTTAAAGTTAAGATGCTCTTCAACGAAAATGTTTATCACGCCGACGATGATGACGATGATGCTTGTGGATCAAACAGAGATAATGATCAAGACTGGGATTACGATTACTATATTTTCAAACCTGTTGCACCTTTCGATCCTACCACTGCTTTCCTCCGTGTAGCTGTTGACTCTGACTATCCTTTTGAAGTTTACCTCAACCGAGATGGATTTGCTGGACCTGAATGTCATATTGCTCATGGAACTGCTGATAGTGGAACTGTCAACTTGTACGACTTCTGTACTTATGAAGATGGTTCTTACTTCATTACTGTCATGTCCCAAGGACCATATTACATCTTTACTCATGTTAGAGATGATGCTAAAGAATTAACTCTTGGTCAAGTCTTTAGGGATTCTGTTGAACAAGGAGAATATCAAATGTACACTTTAGATGTCTGCAAAGATTGGTTTGCCCCTGATGACCGTCTTATTATCGAAATTGCCGATGTCCAAAATGGTGGTATTTATGGATGGATCCAAAAAGATTCTAATCCAGGACCATACCAATCTCCTTGTGGTGATGGTACTTGCGATATTCCTTATAGCAGTGCTTTTGCTGGTTACGGACCCGGTGAAACTGGCTATGACTACCTTTTAGTTGACCACTCCAAGTTTGAGGCTGGTAAATACCACATTCTCATTCGAGGTCAACCCAGAGAAAGAGATGGTGATGATGATGACACAGATGTTAACCCACAAGATATTTCTTTCAGATTATTACCTCGTATTCACGATTTACATATTGACCCTATTGAAGTTGTCCAAAATACAATTTCTACTCAACAAGTTGTTGATTATTATACCATTGGTAGAAACAATCACCCAGTACCTCCTAGAACTGCGTATTATGCGATTGTTCCCCACGTTAATGGTTATGAAAACTATGTTGCATTCTCTCAAATTAGATTGGCCAATGTCCAAGGTGGTCTTTTGAATCTTCGAGTATCTTGTGGTCACCTCTCAACTCCTCCCTATGGTTACACCACCGCTAGTATTACTGCCCTCACCAAAGAATATTCTTATCCTGGAATGATCCAATCCGGTCACAGACCTTACACCTATCAACGAATTGTTGATGGTCTTGATTCCAGTGCTATTCAACCAGAATGTACCGGTACCGCTGATTTCTGTGCTTCAATGGGATTTGCCGACCAGGCTATTTATCATACTGACGGATCTGTTGCCATCTGGATTCCATCATGTGCTTTCAATTTAGGCTTCAATTTGTATGTTTCAGTTGAAGCTGCTTACCAATATTATGAGGATAATTCTATTTATTACGATCTTGTTGCTGAACAATATGCCGACTACGTACTCTTACCACCCAACTCTGCCATTGAAGAACAATTTGATGGCAACTGGGAATACCACTATTATAGATCACTCCAAGCTGATGTCCAATCTGCTAGATGGAGAATCGTTGTCGAGGATGGAGAAGGAGTTTTAGTTACTGTTCACAACAACAGATGCCCAAGACAATCAACTTGGACTCGTGAAATCTGGTGCGATGCAAGATATTATGGTCAACCATCAACATGTGATATTGAAATCCCAACTGAAGCTGCTCACCCTGGAAATAACGCTTTCTTCATTTCTGTAATGGGTAAGAATGCTACATATCAAATTGCTTACTTTAGAGGTCTCGAAAACTGTCACTTATTCAAGCACAACGGTGTTAATGATGGTTTGAGTTTCTGTTCTGGAATTGTCGACTATCCTACCTGGAGATGGGATGATTACGCTAATTTAGATGCTGAAGCTTCTTGCTTCTTCAATGAACTCTATGAACACTTTAGAGTCCAACCATGCTGGTCTGGTGTTACTACTGATTGTAATTCTACTCTCAGACAATTTGCCTGTTATGAATCCTTCAAGGCTTGCGATCAAAATGGTTTCTATGTTGGTACTTGCAGATCATCATGTGACGCTGTTGTTTACGAGTGTGTCAACTGGTTTGAATCTGTTGATCTTGAACACTACAATTGTTCTTCATCAAGATATATTAACGACGCCGCTTCTACCTGCACTGGTTCTCAAGCTTTTGCCCAATTTGACGAAAATACCCAACTTTTCTTTGGTGGTAACCCTGAAGATATTCTCTATGATCCCATCAGAGTTGTTTCTTCTGCCTCCTCATTAGTATTTTCCTTTATTTTATTCTTAGCCGTTTTGTTATTCTAAGTTGGATTTTTCCTTTGTAAAGCTTCGCAGTGATTATTATTGATACACA
>JGI24214J29971_1005802_pt1 | contig 10916 bp, 10 predicted proteins | sample EnhBio_Anaerobic_3_FD_29971 | JGI IMG/M metagenome (IMG submission 29971)
GCAGCACCCACAAACTTCAACCACCGGACATCGGTCACTGAAGCATGAAGATTCGTGTGTTCGTCGTTGAGGACCATCCGCTGATGCGTCGAAGTCTCATCGAGGCCATTGAGCGCGAGATTGATCTGACCGTGTGCGGGCAGGCCGAGGATGCACAGGCGGCTTACGCAGGCGTGGTGTCCGCGCGGCCCGACATCGTGCTCACGGACATCCAGCTCAAGTCCTCCAGCGCCTTGGAATTTATCAAGGCGATTCGTGCCTACGCCCCGGCGCTGCCCATCGTCGCCACGACTATGTTCGACGTGCAACGCACCGAACGGCTGGCTCGCGCGGCGGGAACTTCGGCGTTCGTCGCCAAGCAGGACGGGCCGGAGAAGTTAATCGCCACCATTCACGAACTACTGCGAGTAGCTAAGGACAAGCATCCACAAACCTAAAGGATTTCGCGTCAACACAGAGTGTTGGCGTGGCGAAAAGCACAACCAACAGACTAAAATTAAATAGAACGACTCATGAATAGCACTAAAAAACTCAGCAAAACTATCCTCGGAACGAGCACCGTCTTCGCTCTAGCGATTGCGCTACTGGGAGCTGGGTGTGCTTCCAACTCAAGCACCAGCCAGATGAAGCCAATGAAAGGCGGCGAACACCTGCTGATGCTCCAAGGAATCAGCACCGCGCAGGAAGCGAATGCGCTTCAATCTAACGACAGCATTGCAATGGTGTGCGGTAAGTGCCAAACCGTTTGGGTTAGCCGTGCGAAGCAAGGCGTGAAGGGTGCACAGCTCTTGACGGACGGCTTCGAACCTAAGGAGCTGATCGGCACCCACGCGTGCGCCGGTTGCAACTCGACCCTGACCGTCGTCGGCCACGCCAAAGGCGACATCACGGAACTCAAACACTCCTGCACGGCGTGTGGCGACGACTCGGCCTTCTGCTGCGCAACGAAGCCCGCCAGCGTGGCGACGAAGGGTATGGAAAAGGACAAGAAATGATATGTGCTTCGTGCCGAAGCGGCGCGTGACCCATCACCGCCGCTTCGGTTCCCCGCCGCTCCTTCCTGGCGGAAGCAAAATCAGGGCAGTGCCGAACAAAAAACAGTCGAGGGAAGTGAAATGCCAGCGGCGTATGAAGGGGGGTCCGCGAGAACTTCGCGAGAAGCAGACAAACAAAAAAGCAAACGAATCGCATCAACACCAAATGGTCGCGCAATGATCCAACTGAACTCGCCATGAAAACCAAATCCAAATCGGCCGCCAAGGGGTGCGTCCGCCTGCGCCTGACGCACCTCGCCGCGCAGCAAGTCTGCGTCGCCGGCTCTTTTAACGACTGGCACCCGACCGTCACCCCGATGATTCGGCTCGACGACCGCCAATGGGCCAAGGAACTCGCGCTGCCGCCCGGCCGCTACGAATACCGATTCGTGGTGGACGGAGTGTGGGTGGACGACCCGGAGGCTACAGAACTCATCCCGAATCCATTTGGCAGTGCGAACGCAGTGCTCGAAGTGCGCCCGGTCGCACCAGCGCCGTCCGTTCGTTCTGATTCGCCGGGCCGCAAGACCCGCAAGACCACACTGCCTGCGGCAAGGGTATCCGGCGGTCGCGGTGTATTAACAGGTGGAGTGGTGGTGAGCCGGTGAAATCATGCGGCAAACCACTGCCCCAACTGAGTGAGGCAAACATGAAAACGAAAAGTACACGCTTCAACCGCATCCTTCTGGGAAGCGCATTGATGCTCGCAACCGGCGGGATGAGCCAGGCCGAACCGAGCCCCGAGCTGATGAATTCCATATCGAGAATGCGTCTCGAAGCTCAAAAGCGCGACAGAGCCGCTGTTGCTACTTTCAATCCAGTGTCCCCCTTTCGCACCCATTGGAATTGGTCAGACACCCGAAACATCACGGCGGGGCAAAGCAGCGTAGCCGTCCCCCGATGGCAGCACACGGATGTAAAACCTGTAAGCAAGTGAAACCAAGATGACGTGTAAACGCTGTAGCAATGAGAAAGAATAATATGAAAACGAAAAGCAAATGGTATCTGGTCGCGGTGAGTGCCGCAGCCCTGGCCCTGAACGTCTCGACAAGTTCCGGCCAGATATTCAGCCCCGCCGACGCCTCGAACAATCGTGCCGTCGCGGCCAGCCCGCGGGCGAGGGAAACTTTCCCCTGGCTGACGCGCACTGCCGTGCCGCGAACGAAGGCGTGCTGCGCTTCGAGCACCTTGGAAGAGGTGAAAAAGAATCGGGCCTTCGCCGCCAGCCCGCGCATGTTGGAGCAGTTCCCTGAACTGTCTCGCCAGGCTCGAACTCAGCCTGAGTTCACTATCGCGCCGCTCGTCGAGAAGAACGCGGCGGTCGTGTCCAGTCCTCGTTATCGGGAAAATCACCCCGAAGTTTCGCGAGGCACGACCACGGGCACGGCCAAGGGCGGAGCCTCCAAACTGATGGAGTTGGGCAAGTGAAGATGCGAGGTCGCGTATGAAACCAAGACTCATCCCCCTCACGGTCGCGGCGGGACTGCTGTTCGCCGCGACCGATCATGGCTGGGCGCTCCCGCCGCTTCAGCACTCGGTGTCCGGCGTCATCAAAGCCATCAACTACGACGCGCACACGATCAAGCTGGATACCGACAAGGGCGACCAACCGCTCACCTTTGTGTGGAAGGATTACACGCGCTTCTCGCAAGGGTGGAGCCGCATTTGCCTTGGTGCGCTGGAACCTGGCCAGTCCGTGCGGATTTGGTATCGCCGTCAAGTGGGCCAGTTGGTTCCGCGCGAAGTCAGCCTTCCGACCAAGACGGCGACGCGCTGCACAAGCGGCGGGTGCTGCGCCAAAGGGAGTTGAGATTCCATGAGCGGGTTCGCGGCGGTTAGCTTGGTAGGCCCTGAAAACACAGAGCGAGCATGATATTCACACGCGCATCCGGCCCAGGGAAGACTCTACGAACCGCCACGGGAATTGGAGCCGTAGCGCTCGCGGTTGTCCTCTTGGCCGGGTGCAAAGGAATTTCAACGCCAGGCGAACGCAAAGCCCAGGCAGACTTGGGAAACGTGGAAAAAGCTTTCCGGCCACAGGATCAACGCCCCGTGCTGCCGACGCTGCAAACGAACTCCGGCCTGAGCAACTTTCTTCACTTCGCCGTTTTGAATCAGCCGCGAGTCGAAGCGGCTTACTTCGATTGGGCGTCGGCGGTGCGGCGCATCACGGTGGAACGCTCCCTGCCTGACCCCCGGCTCACGTTCGAGTCGGACATCGCGGACGCCATCATGTCGGCAGTCCCCGGCCTAATGATGGATTTTCCAGGACCCGGCAAACTCAAGGCAGCAGCCAACGTGGCGACGGCGGAAAGCGAGGCGAGATATTTCGTGTTCGAGTCTGCGGTTCTCCAAACGGCCTTTGCCCTCAAGAGGGCGTATTACCAACTCCACTTCCTTGATGCCAAAGTCGAAGTAAACCGCCAGACGCTCGCGCTGGTCGCCGACTTGGAACGACTGGCGCGCACACAGAACGAAGTGGGCAAGGTCACATTGCAGGACGTGTTGCGGGCGCAAATTGAGCATGACCGGCTCACCACGGAAATCGCGAACCTCGAAGACTCGCGTAATCCGTTGACCGCGCAGTTCAAGGCGGCTCTTGGTCTGTCTGCGGAGCAACCCGACCCGCCGGTGCCTGTTCAGTTCGAGTCCACGCCGCTCGATTTAACCTCAGACCATCTGTTCACCCAGGCGCTCGTACGCAACCCGCGCTTGAAGGCGATGGAAGCCGAGGTGAGGCGAGCGGAGTCTTCGTTGCGGCTGGCCTACAAATCGCGCGTCCCGGACTTTAACCTCGGCGTGGAATTGAACGCGAAGGCGTCGCCAGTGTTTGTCACGCCGCAACTCGGAGTCACGCTCCCGATTTGGCGCGACAAGATTGCCGCCGAGATTGCCAGCGCGCAGGCGGGCAAGCGGGCGGCAGAGGCGAGGCTGTCCGCCGAGCAGATCGTGCTGGCGGTCGAGTTCGCGGAGAAGTCCTTCATGTTCCGCGAGAGCAGCCGCAACCTTGTGCTCTTGCAGGAGCGGCTACTGCCCAAGGCCCGGCAGTCGGTCGAAGTTGCCCGTGCCGCTTACCTCTCTGGCCAGTTGGACTTCCTGAATCTAATCGACGCGCAGCGCACCCTGTTCGGCTTCCAGCTTTCCGAAGTCGAGGCCCGCACGCAGCGCGAGTTGGCGCTCGCCGAACTGTCACTTCTGATTCTCGGACAGCCTCCGAACGGTGCGCCTTTCTTGAACCGGGCCGGCGACTCCACGTCGAGAGTTGCTCCCACACCCCGTTGACTCGTTATGAAGCTTACCCGTTCCAAACTCATCGTCGCGCTGGTCATCGTTGCGCTGGCAGTGGTCGCGACATTGTTCGTCGTGAACCAACGCCGAGACGGCGCCAGCCATGCGTCACAGTCCGACCAGCTATACACCTGCGGAATGCACCCGCAGGTGATTCAGAACAAGCCGGGTAACTGCCCCATCTGCGGAATGAAGCTCACGCCGGTTCGCAAGCAGCCGGACGCGAAAGCGGGTTCGACGAACGCCACAGCCTCAGGCACCAACGGTGAGCGCAGAATCAAATACTACAAATCCACCATGCTGCTCGGCGAAATCAGCCAGTCGCTCCGCAAGGACAGCATGGGCATGGACATGGTTCCGGTCTACGAGGACGAAGCCGCCGACACGTCCACTATCTCGATTGACCCGGTGACGACGCAGAACATGGGGCTACGCACGGGCGTTGTGACGAAGGGGCCTTTGCGCCGCAGCATTCGCACGGTGGGCGTGGTGGATTTCGACGAGACGACGCTGGCCGACGTGACGACCAAGTTCAAAGGCTGGATTGAAAAGCTTTATGTCGATTCGACCGGCAAGCAGGCGCACAAGGGCGAGCCGCTGTTCGAGATTTACTCACCGGAGCTCCTCAGCGCCCAGACGGAATATCTGCTGGCGCTCAATCAAACCACCGGCACGCCGGGGACGGAATCCCTCCGGGCCACGGCGCTGACCAAGCTGAAGTTCTTCGACATCTCCGACGAGCAAACTGCGGAGTTGGAGAAGACGCGGGCGGTAAAGAAAACCTTGCGAGTGACCACCCCTCGCGACGGCATCGTGGTCGAGAAAATGGCCGTTGAAGGCCAGATGGTGGACGCGGGGATGAAACTCTACCGGCTGGCCGACCTCGGCATCGTGTGGGTGCAAGCGCAGGTGTTCGAGCAAGACCTCGTCTTCGTGCGGCTGGGACAGGAGGCGACGGTGAGCCTGTCGTATTTGCCCGACCGGAAGTTTCGCGGGCGCGTCACCTACGTATATCCGACCGTGGACGAAAAGACGCGGACGGCTCGCGTGCGGATGGAGTTCCACAACCCCGGCTACTTTCTTAAGCCCGGCATGTTCGCCACGGTCGAGTTGCAGGCGGAACTGGCGGAGTCTGCCATCCTCGTGCCGGACATGGCCGTGTTGCGGAGCGGCGAGAAGAACACGGTGTTCGTCGCGCTGCCGGAAGGAAAATTTGAGCCGCGCACGGTGACGCTTGGCCCGCGTTCGGAGAACAACCTCTATCAAGTCCTGAGCGGGCTGAGTGAAGGCGAGCGCGTCGTGACTTCCGGCCAGTTCATGCTCGATTCGGAAAGTCAATTGCGCGAGGCGATTCAGAAGATGCTGCAACCGGGCGACGCGACGGCGACCAACGAACATGCCGGTCACATTGCCACTCCGACCGACGCCACGACCGCAGCCGCATCATCCGACATCGCCTACATCTGCCCAATGCCGGAACACGTCGCGCTCAAGTATTCCAAGCCGGGGCCGTGCCCGCTCTGCGGGATGGCGCTCGTGCCGGTGTCGGCGGAGTTGCTGGCCAAGATTCAGCCCGGCGGTCGCGTCGAGCACTACACCTGCCCGATGCCGGAGCACAGCGACGTGAAGCTCGACAAGCCCGGCAAGTGTCCCCGCTGCGGAATGACACTCATCCCGATGATGCAAACACCGCCGCCCGTGACCGTGAAGCCGTCCGCGCCCGAAGGACACCAACACTGAGAGAATCATGCTCAAGGGCATCATAGATTTTTCGCTGCGGAACAGGTTCCTAGTTCTGCTGGCCACGCTCGCGCTGGCGCTCGGCGGCCTGTTCGCGCTGCGGAACATTCCACTCGACGCCATTCCCGACCTCTCGGACACGCAGGTCATCATCTACACCGAATGGCCGGGGCAAGCGCCGCAGATTGTCCAAGACCAAGTGACCTATCCCATCACGACCAAGATGCTCTCGGTGCCGAAGTCGAAGGTCGTGCGTGGTTACTCGTTCTACGGGTTCTCGTTTGTGTATGTGATTTTCCAGGACGGCACCGACCCGTATTGGGCACGGAGCCGAGTGCTGGAATACCTCAGCGCCATCGGCGGGCAGTTGCCCAAGGGCGTCACGCCATCGCTCGGCCCGGACGCGACCGGCGTGGGCTGGGCCTTCATGTATGCCCTCAACTCGACCAACCGCAGCCTCGCCGAACTGCGCTCGATGCAGGACTGGTATTTGAAATACCAACTCACGTCGGTTGAGGGCGTCGCCGAAGTCGCCAGCCTCGGCGGGTTCGTGAAGCAGTATCAAGTGACCGTTGACCCCACGCGGCTCCGCGCCTACGGCCTTTCCATTTCCGACGTGAGCTTGGCCGTGCAGCGCAGCAACGGTGAAGTCGGCGGGCGCTCCATCGAGATGGCGGAGAAGGAATTCATCCTGCGCGTGCGCGGCTACGTTCAGTCGCTTGATGATTTGAAGAAGGTCGTGCTGGGCGTCGGCACCAACGGTGTGCCGATTCTGCTGGGCGAAGTCGCCAACGTGCAGTTCGGCCCGGACATGCGGCGTGGTATCGCCGAACTCAATGGCGAAGGCGAAACGGTCGGCGGCATCGTTGTCGTCCGATACGGCGCAAACGCCCGGCGGGTGATTCAGGACGTGAAGAAGCGTCTCGACCAAGCAATGAAAGGCTTGCCCGCTGACGTAAGCTACACCGTCGCCTACGACCGCAGCGCCCTGATTCAACGGGCCGTCAGGACGCTCGAAGAAAAGCTCATTGAGGAGAGCATCGTCGTCGCGCTCGTCTGCATCGCGTTTCTGCTGCACTTCCGGAGCGCCCTCGTGGCCATCCTCATCCTGCCCATCGCGGTGCTGATGTCGTTCCTCGTCATGTATGGGCAGGGCATCAGTTCCAACATCATGTCACTCGGCGGCATCGCCATCGCCATCGGCGCGATGGTGGATGCGGTCATCATAATGATTGAGAATGCGCACAAGCACATCGAGCACGACGGCGGCAAAAAGCCGCACTGGCAAATCATCCGCGACGCATCCATCGAGGTCGGGCCGACACTGTTTTACTCGCTGCTCGTCATCACGGTGTCCTTCATTCCGGTGTTCTCGTTGCAGGCGCAGGAAGGGCGGATGTTCAAACCGCTCGCGTTCACGAAGACCTATTCAATGGCGGCGGCGGCGCTGCTCTCCATCACACTTGCGCCGATTCTCATGGGCTTTTTCATCCGTGGAAAGGTGCCGCCAGAAGAAAAGAATCCCATCAACCGCGCTCTCATCTGGCTTTATCATCCGCTCATTGATTGGGTCATCCGCTGGCGCTGGCAGGTCATCATTGGCGCGGCGGCGGTTATCGCGTGGGTGTTCTTGCCGTGGAATTGGGCGGTGACAAACCGTTTGTCGGAAGGGCGGGCGAAAACCGTTGCTGCGGCAGTCGGCAAGGCGTTCCCGTTCCAGAATCTCGGCTCCGAGTTCATGCCGCCGCTTTACGAAGGCGACTTGCTCTACATGCCGACGACGTTCCCCGGAATCTCGCCGACCAAGGCGAGGGAGCTTCTGCAACAGACGGACAAAATCATCCGCTCGTTCGCGGAAGTGCATCACGTCTTCGGGAAGATTGGCCGCGCCGAAACGGCGACCGACCCGGCTCCGTTCGACATGGTGGAGACGACCATCATGCTCAAGGACGAGAAGGAATGGCCCGTTGTGGATATCAAGGACGCCAGCGGCAAAGTGGTCGCGCACCGCCGCCGGACATCCGACGAACTGGTGGATGCGCTCAACGCCGCCATCCAAATCCCCGGCCTCAACAACGCATGGACAATGCCCATCAAGACGCGCATCGACATGCTCGCGACCGGCATCAAAACGCCGGTGGGCATCAAAGTCGCGGGCGCGAGCCTTGCGGAGTTGGAGCGCGTGGCTTCGGAGATTGAAGTGGTGGTGCGACAGGTGCCTGGCACATCGAGCGTGTTCGCCGAGCGCGTCATGGGCGGCAACTACATCGAGTTCCACATCAACCGCGACGAAATAGCCCGTTACGGACTAACGGTGGGCGCGGTGCAGGACGTTCTCGAAGTGGCGCTCGGTGGAATGCCGCTGACCACGACCGTCGAGGGCTTGGAGCGTTACACGGTGAATCTGCGCTACGACCGCGACTTCCGCGAGAACCTCGAAGCGTTGCGTGAAATCATCGTGCCGATGCCGACCGGAGCGCAGGTGCCGCTCGGCCAGTTGGCGAAGGTCGAAGTCGTCCGTGCTCCAATGGGCATCAAGAGCGAAGGCGCGGTGCCCAATGCTTGGATTTACGTGGACGTGAAAAACATCGACGTGGGCACCTACGTCCAGATGGCGCAGCGGGCGGTGAACGAAGCCGTGGCCAACGGCACGGTGAAGTTGCCCAACGGCTTCAACATCTTTTGGAGCGGCCAATACGAATACATGCTCCGCGCCAAGCAACGGCTGATGATGGTCGTGCCTCTGACGCTGCTCATCATCGTGCTCATCATCTACCTGAACACGCGCTCGGCCATCAAAACCGCCATCGTGCTGCTGGCCGTGCCGTTCTCGCTGGTGGGCGCGTTCTGGATTCTCTACTTGCTCGATTACAACCTCAGCGTGGCGGTCTGGGTCGGCATCATCGCGCTCGCGGGACTTGATGCCGAAACCGGCGTTGTTATGCTGTTGTACCTCGACCTCGCTTACGAACAGTGGACGAAGGACGGCAAGATGCGACACGTCACCGACCTCCGCGACTCCATCTATCACGGTGCGGTCAAGCGCGTCCGACCGAAAGCCATGACCGCAAGTGTCATCATCGCGGGTTTGTTGCCCATTCTCTGGAGCCACGGCGCGGGCGCGGACGTGATGAAGCGGATCGCCACGCCGATGATTGGCGGCGTCATCACGTCCACGGTCATGGAACTGGCCGTCTATCCCGCCATCTTTTTCCTGTGGCGCTCGCGCCGTTTCAAGACCTCATCAACCCAGACAACCCTCGCCGCAACCTCTGAACCCCGAAAGGAGATTGTATGAGTCAATTCGATGCCAGCAACGCCAACTGCGAATACGTCCAGTGCGCCGTCTGCGAGAAAACTATCACGGGCGGCAAATGGTTCGCCCGCCTCAAACACGGAGAGTTCATGGTCGCCCTGTGCTGTCCGCTTTGCACGGAAGCTTTCGAGTCCAAGCCAGGCGCCTATGTGCGCCGGATCGAAACTCTTCAATTCATACGGGACGCACAATCTCAGTCGCCGCTGAACGAGTGATAATCGATTGCAAAACGATCCGTCTATGGGCCACGAACCAGTCAAAGAACCTCCGTCCGCCGCGCTAGAACCGGAACTGCCTCTCACGCGTGGGCCAGCTTGCGCGTGCAGCGGGGCGGATCACCGGATGCTCGAAGGGCCGCGCTCGCGGACGAGCGAGTTCGTCCAGTTGTTGCATGTGATGCGCGACTTCCTTCGCGGCTTTCGTGTCCTGCATTTTGTCGGGCCGTGCGTCACGGTGTTCGGCTCGGCGCGGACACGCGAGTCCGACCCACATTACGAACTCGCCAAGCAAATGGGCGCGGCCCTCGCCCGGCTCGGCTTCACGGTGATGACGGGAGGCGGACCGGGAATCATGGAAGCGGCCAATCGCGGGGCAAAGGACGCGGGCGGTCGTTCGGTCGGGTGCAACATTGAACTTCCTTTCGAGCAGCAGCCCAATGCCTACCTCGACCGGTGCGTGACGATGCACTACTTCTTCGTCCGCAAGTCGCTGCTCGTGAAATACAGTTACGCCTTCGTCGTTTTTCCCGGCGGCGCGGGCACGGTGGACGAACTTTTCGAGGCGCTCACTCTCATCCAGACCGGCAAGATTGAGAGCTTCCCCATCATCATCATGGGCACCGAATACTGGCGCGAACTGCTTGGGTTTCTTCAGAAAATGGCCCGTGCCGGAACAATCAGTCCGGGTGACCTGGGGTGTGTTTACGCGACGGACTCCATGGATGACGCCATCGCACACATTCGAGAGAAGGCCATCAAACCGTTCGGATTGAAATACTCGGTCCGTCGCCATCGGCCCCTGCTTGGCGAATGTGGCCTCTGCCGAACGGAGCGGTGCGGTTGCGGTGAGTCGCCACGGGTGCCGGGCAACCTCCAATCCACTTCACCATGAGCGAGCGCAGCGCCACCGCGCCACCATCGCCTACTTCTCGATGGAAAACGCCCTGGAGCCGGCGATGCCGACCTACAGCGGTGGTCTCGGAATGCTTGCAGGCGACACGATTTGCTCCGCCGCCGACCTTAAAATGCCAATAGTCGCTTTGAGGCCGCATCAACACGATACCACCGCCGTGAAAGCGTTCTTCTTCCATACGGATCTTCCACTCTTGCTCGGACGAAAGGTGGTACTCGGCCCGCCACGCGGACAGTGTCCTCCCGAGCCTGGCTTCATGGGTGAAATGAAGCTCCAGAGTCACAGTGCGAACGAATAGGGCCGCAACCAAAAACAGTTCCATCACCAGCCAAAGCCGTTCGGTCCGTGTCCACACCAAGCGCACGGGGTGTCCGGGCTTGGGCTTCGGCGCTCTTTTGCCCCGTTGC
>JGI24214J29971_1019560_pt1 | contig 10895 bp, 2 predicted proteins | sample EnhBio_Anaerobic_3_FD_29971 | JGI IMG/M metagenome (IMG submission 29971)
ACGAGAGAAAATGTAAAGAAGCTCGTTTTTCTTTTTCTCTTTTCTCTCGCCCGTTCGTTCGTTCTTCTTTTCAATGTAGATGCTGGCAACAACAACAATGTTCATCATCATCCCACGTCAACAGCGAAGAATATCACCATTGTTCTGACCTTAAAAAAAAGTTTTCCTTGCAAAAAGAAATTTTTCTTGTCTTGAAATTCTTGCAACGTCACTCGTCTATCTGTTTGTCTGTATATGATCGACGTTGTCCAACTTGTACATAATTTCATTCTTGCCTATCGAATGAATTGGAATCATGCCCAGTGAAACTTCTTCAACTGCCATCAAGGGATCATCAACATCCAAATCGAACGAATCACGTCTATTAGCAATTGGAAATTTACCTGAAACTGCGACCGAAGAAACTGTTAAAGAATATTTTCAACGACATGGACGAGTTTTATCGGTCAAAATCAACGAACAACGTTTTGCTTTTGTCAGTTTTACTGACGTTCGTGCGGCGTCGAAAGCGCATAACGCCGAAAATCTTCTCGATGATCAAATTTTACGAACAGCATTTCACGATGGATCGACGAATGTACCAAAAACTCTTCTCGAACCTCCGACAATCGCACCGATTAATGCGAGTTCATCCTCATCGTCATCAGCTGAAACAACATCAGCATCGAGTTTAGTCACTGTTGATTCGTTAACGAATCCGTCCCAACTAACAGCAATGACGAAAATCAATGGAGATCGAGAGAAACGCTCATCACGCACGCACGCCAGTCCCGATGACAATGTTCGACATCAAGTCGTACCTGTCAAACGTGATTCGGATTCGTCAGGGAGTAAAAGAAAAGCAACATCAACAAATCTTTCAAAAAATTCGAATAATTCACATCCGACTGTCCAAAAACCGTCACATCGAAAACACGAAAAATCTTCGTCAACAAGTTCGTCGTCGTCGTCATCCGATTCGGAACGATCGAGTGACGACAGTTTGTCCTGTAAAAATCGTCGTCGTCATGCCCAAAAAACTCATTCCACATTGAACGACTCAATGCGTAAAACGAGAGTTTTGAAACTTTATCATTTGCCACCGAAAATGCTCCGTGAAAATCTTCGCGGATCGATTTGGGAATTGTTCGTTGAGTTTAAGAAAACGGGTCGACTACTGACTGTCAAAATCGAAGGAGAAAATGAGTCGCGTTACGCCCTGTTGACCTTCACAAAATGCGACGATGTTGAAAAAGCATTGAACTTCGCTACGGGTAAAATGATCAGTGGGACTCGTTTAAAAGCTGAGCCACACAACGCCACGACACCCGAAACTGAAGATCACGAACCTATTAAACGTTCGATTTGTACCGATCAGGATACCGATGAATATTCGGCTAAAGCAACGCGAACGTTATACATCGGAAATCTTCAATCAGAAATTTCCTACAACGAATTACGCGAAACATATTCAGCGTACGGCGACATCATCGAATTGGAAATCAAACGTCAAACTCAATTACAACATCAATTACCTTTTGCTTTTGTTCAATACGCCGATATAAAAAGTGTTGTCAAAGCGATGAAAGCGTACGAACCGAAACTCGTCCGAGATCATTCGATAAAATTGGGTTTCGGTAAAAGTCAACCGACCAATGTTCTTTGGTTAGACGATTTACCAGCGACGATCACTGAAGTTGTTCTACGCTCAGCAATTCATCGTTTAACAAACTTATCGAGTGAACAAATTCTCGACATTTATATTGACGATCGAAATAGTCATAAAAGTCAAACATCTCAATGTTTGATCTATTTCACTGATACTCGAGCCGCTCAAGATGCAATTAATTCGATTCGAGGAAAAAAAATCGAAGGAAAAAGAATTCAAGTCGATTTCGCCAGTAAAGTTTTTGTCACGCGTTTTTCCGATATTATTGATGCAGCTAGTCATAAGAAAAATTACGCCGGTTATTCAGGAGATTCGACGTATCACAACGAAACTCGCCCTGTGACAAAACGAAATGGAACAACACGTGAAATCGTACCCGATCCACTTCAAACGTTTGAAACATCATCAACACGATCGAATCCGAATGATCGATGGACGAATTTGTACAATAGTAATCGACTATCGCATAAAACTGAATCACGACATCCATCTGATCGTCGATATTCGAAAGAATACGGAAAAGGAACGAATAATTCTCTCATTTCCATTCCTTCAATTGATAACGGAATGATTGTTGGTACATCAGCAACACGACGACATCGTTTATCGACGTCATCAAAAGACAGTCTTTCAAATAATTTTTCAACCGGTCGAAGTGCAAAACGAACGGGTCGTTCGCGTCGAAATGCCTCGTCAAGTTCGTCGTCATCGTCGAGATCGAGTTCGACATCGAGTCAATCGTCATCATCGAGCAATAGCGTCGAACGTCGATCGAATTCTCATGCGAAACATTCGACGAGTAAATCGCAACGAAAATCATCGACAAAACCATCGAAATCTTCAACAACATCGACGTCAAATAATAAAGTTCTCAAGAAAAAATCTTCGACGAATAAAGAAACGCCGAATAAATCGTCACAGCGATCTCGAACAACAAAATCCGATAAAGACGATGAACCAACAACGACCATTTCGACATCGCAACAAGTCGATCCGATGATTTTACCGACGTTGACCGGCGACGAACAAAAAGAAACATCAACAACAAAACCTTCGTTAACAATTCATTCGTCTTCGTCACCTAAAGCACCGTTGAAAAATACTGAACGTGTTTTCGATTGGCTCATGCAAAATCATCAACAGGATTCGAACAGTCCGATAGGTTTAGATGCAAATGAAGACGAAGAGGCAACATCGAAACGTAAAAATGATGAAGATAGTTTAGAAAATGTTAGTGACGATCCAACATCGAAAACGTCTCCATCATCACAACGTGAAAATTCGACGAACAGAACATTGAATAATAATTCATCATCGAATGTTCGTCTTTCAAAAAACGACAAATCAGCGTTATCATCATCGTATCGTTTACAACCGATTCGTGTCGGAGCCAAACGAGATGAACAACAAACAGAAAATTCGACTAATGAAACGCCTCAACAAAGTTTATCACCTCCACCACCACCACCACCAGTTCCTCCTCCATCGACGACGGCGACGATGACAACAACAACAACATCGATTTCGATTCCTTCTCTTCCTCCGCCTCCACCACCACCTCTAACACCGTCGATCGCTACTTTACCACAACCATCAACTCCGATAACTCCGAGTCCTCTATCTGCATCTTCATCATCTTTACCGGTGTCTAAAGACGAGAACGAAGCTCAATCAGCGATTCGTCGTGCTGTCAAACCGAAAACGTTACTTTCAACAGGTGGTCAAACTAAAATGATCCCATTAGAATCGCAATCTTCTTACGATCAATTGGATGTACGACTTAAAAGTTATCCATCGTTATTTAACGATCATACAGAAGCGATACGTTTACCATTTCCACAATTTGCTTTTGAATATTTGAAAAATTCGAGCGTATCTTCAACTGTTCTCGTTGTTCTTAATCCAAAAGCACATTTAAAACATTCGTCGTTAGGTTTGAACAATCCGTCGTCGACATCAGCAACGAATAAAATCGAATCAGCGACAGTTGAAACAACCATAACGACGATCACGAATGATGATGAATTTTCAACAGCACGAATACCTTTGGATGAACGCATTCGTTTGTTAGATAAACAGATGCATGAAATGAATCAGGGACAACAAAAACCAACACCATCATCTTCATCTTCAACGTCAAGCGCTTCTCTTTCACCAGCAACACTTATCGAACAGCAAACGCAAAAGAATAATGCATTAACGACAAATTCATCGATGACAGGTGTTAAAAGTGTCAATGATTTTGTTTCATCACTTTCATCAGTCAATTCTTCAGCTACATTGAGTCACTGTATTCAAGCAGCACGTGCTGCGATCAGTGCTCAACCAACAGCAAAACCTCCGTTGACATTACCTACGACAAATCCGTTTTCATTTGCTGTTGGATCAGTTCCATCGTTAACTCCAACACGAACATTACCCGTTCCTACAACACCATCGGTAACGATTCCACCAGTATTGATGACAACAGCAGCTTTACCTCCACCACCATTACCTCCGCCACCGCCATCACCATTTTCATCTTTACGTCGTCTTTCCGATTCAACACCAACTTCTTTTTTAAACGGTATGCAAGCTGCGCTCGCTCAAACACACATGGCCGTAGCAGCTGCAGCAGCAAAATACACATCTTTGACATTTCCGAATACAATTCATCCACCTCCACCTCCACCTCCTGTTCCAGCTTCATTGATATCGCCATCGTTAAATCTGAATTCTGCCACACCATCAACAACGACGAATTCTCTCGTTTCATCATTGGCTTGTCCGCCTCCACTTCCACCACCACCTCCTCCTCTACCAGCAACATCAGTGACCGTTCCAACAACACCGACGACATTATCATCACCATCATTACCGAATCGTTCGAATGTCACGGATCTTCTAAGTCCAACGATATCAAATTTTCCTTCACATTCATCATTGTCAGATGTCAACAGTCAATCACCGAGTACGAGCTCAGCGAAAATTATCGAACGTCTCGGTCCATCAGCAAAAGTTAAACGTAAGCCGATTCCACCACCTCTCGTTGTTATGACATCATCGAATTTATCGACCGTAACAAAAGATTCGTCTGTACTTCCATCACCCGATGCCAATTCATCGACAACAGCAAATTCGAATGCACATCATTCGCCCGTCACATCATCGTCATCGCCAACACTTCAACATCAAACGTCGAGTTCGTCAACAACAGGATTAAAATCGATTTTAAAACAACGTTCGCTTTCGAATTCGTCCTCTGTTTCTCCAACTCACGAACGTCAATCTCCAACCGGTGAACGAAAATCATCCACTAGTTACGTCTCGCCATTAGCATCGACTGAATCTCGTTCGAATTCGAATTCGAACGTTATTGCAGCTAAAAATCGTTCAGCATCAATCGATTCGAACACAACAACAACGACGACGACGACGACGAAACGAACGCCACCATCAACACCGACAAATCCAAAGAAAAATTCGTCACAAGATAATCACGTCTTCTCGAACGATGTCGATGATCGATCAGATGAGAAAAAATCCACATGGCGAACACCGCCGAGCAAACAACCTGAAACGTCCATAACGAAAAAACCGATTTTGGATAAAATTCCGAAGAAAACGACGACAATCAACACGCCTAAAGCCGCAATACCTGTTCCAACTTCAACACAAAAAACGATCAAATCGACGAAACCAAATTCGTCGACACCGATCATTTCTAAAACGCCACAATTGAATTTAGAACGTGTTGAAACAAAAGGTTTGAAAAATTCGTTCAACGAAATTTCGACGAAATCGATCGTAAAACCAACAAAATTAAAACGAACGCATTTTATCAATAGCGACAGTGACACCGAGAAAAAATCGTCGTTATCAACTCAAAACAACGCGCAAAAGACGAAAAAATCCATCGGAAATAATGAAATTCTCAAACGAAAAGAACAACAACAACAACAACAAAAATCGACGCCGATTAAGAAAAATCCAATGGCGAAAAGTAAAACGAAAACTTCGTCGAATGTGAAAAAACAATCGGCAAACGAAATTCTTTCGTCAGCATCGGAAATCGATGAAAGAAAAGCTGAGACAACATCGACAACACATTCGGAACAAGATCAAAATTCGAGTGATGAAGATGACAAATTTAGCAAAGAAGTGACGAAAAGATCGATGAAAACTTTGACGAAAAGTAAAGAGAAAAATCGAAAACGTCTGATCAGTTCGAAAGATTTTCGACAAACGACGAGTATGTACGATCGAATTAAAAAACGTCAACGAAATGAACAAAATCGACAAAGTTCACTTTCAACGAGTGAAGATCATTTATCCGATGAGAACAGTGACGACGACGACGAGAAATCTGATCGAGATGACGACGATGACAATGATGAGGACAAAGAAAAAAATCATGTTGAAAACGACGAAAACGACGACGACGATGAAGAAGAAGAAGAAAATCATCGACGAAAACCGATGAATCGATCGAAATCGAATGTGAAAAAACTTCCTTCTGATACTTCGGATTCGGATGACGAACGTTTTACCGATAAAAAATCGAAATCAACGACGATTTTTGACAACAACATTTTCGACGATGGTGACAGTGATGAAAAAACTGCCAAAGCTCCGCCACCGAAGAAAAAAATCGAAACACCAGCAAAACCAACCGTGAAAAAACCGATTAATAAAACGTCTGTCGAACAAACGAAAAAAGAATCAACGACAACAACGAAAACGAACGTCGAATCGTCAACGACGAAGAAAAAGATCATCGTTACAAAACCAACGGAAAAAGACAAGAAGAAAAATATCGTCACAACACCAAAACCAATTTCGAAGATCATCAAATCGACGAATGCCGCACAAAAACGTCCATCAACTGATGATCCGAACGAAACAACGAAGAAAATGAAAACAAATGATGAGAAAAGTAAAATTATATCGAAAGAAGAATCGATTTCAACGATACGTCCAGAACCCGAAGTCGTTCCAACCGAAAAACCAGCGATTGTCATTAGTTCACCAACGAAAACGCCCGAATTATCGACGACACCGAGTACGCCGAGTAAATTTGGTATTGTTTTCGCCAGTCAACGTCGTCAATCAACGGCAAGTGCAAGTTCGATATCGGTTCCACCAACGACGAGTCATGAAGAAACGAAAAATGATGTCGAAGACATGGACGAAGATGCTGAAACCAATACGATTAGCAATTCAACTGTATCGAAAGATGAAACGAACAATTCAAATGCGAATACATTGAAACCGCCTGTCAATTCTCTTCCATCAGCTTTAAGTGATGATGAAACTCTCAATCCTGAAACAATGCAACTCAGTGATTTAATCGGTGCTAGTCGACGTGAAGGAACAAAACCAACACCTGTACGATCGACAACGAAAAATGCAACGACAAAAGGAAAACGAACAGCAAAACCAGAAACAACATCGAATAAACGTCAACAAGTCAAAACTAATGCGAAAACTAATGTTCGAACACCGGTTAGTGAAGAAAAGGAAGTCGAACCACCTGTTGTTAAACCAGTGGAACCAACCATTTCTGTTGTACCGGTCGAAACAGCAGTTCCAGCTCCTCTTATTACCAATGCAAAACGTTTACCGACAAATGAAACTTCATCGATTGCATCGCCAAAGACTGAAAAACCAGAAGTCAAACGTTTACGTCCGAGTACCGACGAACTGACAGTTACAGTGAAAACAGAAATCGTTCCAACTGTTGTTGAACCTGTGCCGCCAGTAGTAAATATCAAAGAGGAAGTTGTTGAACCTGTTGTCATCGCACCACCTGTTCAACCTGAACCTCAATCTGTGCCAATACCTGCGTCTCTATCTGTACCTGTACCTGTACCTGTGCTCGAATCGAAAGAAGTTCCAATTCCTTCGGTACCTGAAGTAACATCTCAAGTGACACCGATGGAAACAGAACATCTTCCACCACCAGCACCGATCATAACGGCGAATCCATCACCACCTTCGACCAGTCCAGAAACTGAAACTGCAATCAAAGCCGTTTATTCGTCGATTCAAATTCCAACACCGACGATTTCGAAACTATCAACTTTGGACAAAGCGACACCCATCATTGCACCAATATCAAAAGAAACATTACCCATTGTTGAACATAAAACAACACCCATCACAACAACATCCATTTTACCAACACATGTCCCGATCAAATCAACTTTACCATCAACTGCATTCAATGAAAATGTTGAAGAGACTCTAAGTGCAGTCAATAGTTTATTAATGTTGAATAATAATCCTCCTAATCCATCGAGTGATCATCCAGCATTAAAAGGAACTGCACGTGTAACACCAACCATTAGTAAACCTGTATATTCAGTTGTCGCATCATTTCCAAGTCCAACAAGTTCAGCACCAGCGTCAGTACCAACAGCACCTTCACGACCAACAACAGTATCGTCGGCACCATCCGCAACACCACCGACGATTTCTACACCAACTAATCAACCGGCTGATCTTATGACTTTAGTTTCGAATATCGTTTCGTCATCGAATTTGAACGGAGAGAAACAATCGTCAGCAATGACAACAACAACAACGACAACAACAGCAACAGCAGCAGCAACACCCATCTCGATACCTCCAAGATCGTCTACTCCACGATCTCACATCGAAGAAGTGATCGATGATGTTGCTAAAGGTGGATCAACAACAACGCCTGTCGTTGCAGCAGCTCCAATTCGAGTTGCAACACCTGTTTCAACAGTTTCTTCACCATCAGTAACAACACCGACTATAACAACAGTTACACAAATTACAACAGCAACGATTGTACCTGAACCGATAACATCGATTGCAGAAACAAATATCGTTTCATCAGCATCGAGCTCGACTAAGTCAACATCGATACCTCCTGTTTTACGTGATGTGATGAAAACACCATGTCTAACATCAACAACCACGCCATCAACAATGACAACAGCAGTTTCAGCAGTACCGACACCAACGACGACGGTAACAACTGCAGCAACAACCGTCACTAGTGAAACATTAAATCTATTCGATTCGCATCGTCGTTCGACATCACCGATGAAAACAACAGTGAATACGACGAGTACGACGAATGTTTCAACAACTGTTACATCGTCAACTCCAATAGTTCCAACTGTTGTTCGACCGACCGTCTCGAAAACTCCGACAACGACTCATAAACGAGCGTCAACACCGAAAACTGAACCAACAACATCCGTACCACCAGCAATGCTTCATGGATTTTCATCCATGATGACAGATGGAAGTTTATTTGCTGCTGCAGCTGCACATCATCCGAATTTTCCGTTTCAATTGTTTAATCCGTTGAGTTCAAATCCAACCAATGCATCAGTCAATGCATCATCAAATCTTCTTTCAACGTCACTTTTATCGAAATCTCCACCATCATCCGTTCGAACATCACCGGCAAATAATCCGAATTCATCAACATCGAGTCATTTAATGAACAATCCATTAGCGAATACGATCATGTCTGGACAACAATCAGCACTCTCTGCCAATGCGATGCATCTTCATGAAAAGTCTCGACGCGATGGATCAACAAAAAGTTCATCGTCATCGAATCGTCCAACACAAATTCAACAAACAGTTCCTGTACCGATTCCATTGAATATTCCATCATCGAGCAATTCGACACCAACGAGCCATTCGAGTTCGCAACAACAACAACAACAACAGCAACAGTCATCTTTATTAAGTGGCTTAGATCCTACCGCGGCAGCTGCTCTAAGACAACAACCTTCACCATTACAACCTTTTATTGGACCAGACTCAGGCGTTTCATTTCGAAATGTTTACAGTGAAGCAGCTGAACTTTACGGCACACCACCTGGTCTTTTTCCATCACCAAATATCGCTTATGCAGCTCAACAAATGCTTAATGTCATGGGTATGGGTGGAAGTCATCATCCATCACCAGCAGCAGCAGCGGCTTTTGCTGAACTTTATTCAAATCCGGAATCGTATTTCCGTATGAATCCGCCAACGAATGAATTATCACGCGATCCTTATAACGTTCAATGGCAAGGAAATTTGATCTTAAAAAATGATCAAGCGTATGTGCGAACACAATTAGTCGCTGGAAATCCTCAAATTGCTCGTGCATCAATGAACTATTGGAATTCGGATTCACCTTGTTCAAATCCATCGAATTTACAAACATCATCACATCATAATCTTCGTATTTCACAACGAATGCGTTTAGAACAAGCTCAACTTGAAGGTGTTCAAAAACGAATGCAAATGGATTCGGATCATTGCATTTTAATTGCTGAACCGAATGGTTCGACACCAGATGAAGTTCGTATTCAACAGAATAATTTGAAAAATGGTGTTATTCGATATTTTGATGAGAAAAAAGCGGCCGGAATCGTCAATGTTTTATTACCCGGTACATCACAACCAGCATATGTTGTACATATCTTTCCACCATGTCAATTCGCCTCAGAAATTCTTCAGAGACGAGCACCGGATACTTATCGATGTGTTGTTCAAAATAAAATTGAACAAATCTATCTGTTAATCGTCATAACAAGTACAGTTCAATAGTTCTGTACACGATTATTGATTTGGAATAAGAAACTGTTCATGGCTCTTCATTCTCAAATTCTTCTTACCTACATACATACACACAGTGTTCTTGTGTACTACTGTAGTCAGTATTCGATGTGATGCTTCTTTATTTTGTATAGTTTCCCATAATCTTCTTGTTCTTTTCTTTTCTTCTGGCTTATGTTGGTTTTCTCGCTTCACTTTCTTCTTCTTCTTCTTCTTCTTGATTTTTTTTGTTTTTTTTCGGTGTTTCTTTCTACAAATATACATATATCTGGATATGTATACTTCTACTTCCTCTATCTCTCGCCTACGAATATACACATACATACACATATGTAGACACGTACACCTCTATAGACACACGCTGATAGAATAATGCGAGTTGTGGATATAGAAAGAAGAATCACCTTTTGTTCTACTTGTGTTTTCATTTCGTTTCTTTTCTTCTCTGTTGTATATTCAATGTTTGTTTGTTTGTGTACGTGTGCGTGTGATTTGAATAGATGAACGACGTTTATCTTGTATGCTCACCATGTTTTTTCCTTCGGTTCTTTTTCTTCTTTTTTCTTCTTTTTTCTTTTGATTGTGTTTATGGAAGTCTACTCGTTTCCTTTTTGTTTCACGCGAATGCAACGCAGTAAAACAGAAAAAGAAAAGATTCTCAACTACAGAG